>OBZC01000425.1_pt1 | contig 52129 bp, 44 predicted proteins | sample 1538231 | NCBI WGS metagenome assembly OBZC01 (sample SAMEA2580225, study PRJEB22360) | human gut metagenome | biome: human gut; feature: human-associated habitat; material: faeces | place: Denmark | collected 2008/2010 | reverse complement strand
TATAATGGTTATCGAACCCCATATGAAGCAAGGACGGCAGCATAAATTGATAAGCACTATTTTTTTAGCCACAAGTGTTACAAAAAAGCTTGACCACAACAGAAGTTTCCCATTCCTCCGACGCTCTCCGCTCCAAATAGTTCCCTGAGTGTCGTTGCGCTGTTCGGATTGCCGGACCTGACATGATACCTCCCTAAGACACTGTACCAAAGTTCGTCCGGGTAAGGCGTTGGAAAATATTGAAGCATCAGAAGCACCTCCTTTCTAACATAAGGAATTGTTCAAGATTCAGAAGCAGCGCGTCCGCAGACGGATTCTCCATCCAAAGTTCCAGAAGATCCGAGTCATCGCGCTCGGATTTTTTTCGTCCACGCTTCACGGCATAGAATCGCTTTGAAGAGGTCTTTTCTGCGCTCCCTGGTAACTCCTCGTCCATGATGTCTCCTGCGTCCAGTTTATCCCTTCTACCATCCACGGGATCTAAGGAAATCTCTTCCTGGCAGTCTCCCTCCAGGGATGTTTCTTCGGTAGTCTGCACTTCTATCTCCACGGATTCCACCGCTTCTTCATTCACGGTTACTTCCTGCACCATAAAGTCAGAAATGGAAGTTCCACTCCATCCATATGTTTTCGGCACTTCGATTCCAAGACACATGACGGCCTGTTTCAGCACCTCATAGGAAAGTTTCTCCTTCCCTGTGAGAATTGCCTGGACCTGTGCCTCCTGGAAGATCTTCACGATGTAGGACGGGATCCCGGCCGAGAGATCATAGATCTGCTTCATCAGCTTTTCGGAGAGTTCCGTCTTTTGAAGCACCACCTGGGAATCCCAGAGTTCTGTGATGAACTTCCGGTATGTCACATCATATTTTAATGGCAGAAGCCGGAATCCTCTGGTTCTCCGCTTCAAGTGTTCCTGACTCATGAAGAGATCTTCAGCCTCCATCGTTCCGCAGAAGCAGATTCCGGTCGATGTCTCGTTTGTGAGTTCTACTAAGAACTTTACTAAGGGCTTAAGCTGCCGGTTCTTGACCGCCGTCTGGATTGCGTTCTGGATCTCATCAATGACGATCAGCCCAATGTGGTGGTTCATGCAAATAATTTTCAGCTTTGTTGTCGTGGCGCTGGCCGCCACCGCCCTCTGGTAGGTTGCCTGTTTTAAATAGTCAGAACCGATTGCGCGGTCGATTGCTGAGAAAATATTGAATGCCAGGGTTCTCACGGAACAATCAGACGGGCACTCCACGAACAGATAGTTGATCTGCTTGGTATACATGGGTTTCCCACCATAATTCGTATGGACAATGACCTGTGGCATCAGAGAAAGACATCTCTGGACCGTCGATGTCTTTCCGATTCCCGGGACACCTAAGACAGCTCCGGTGTATGCCTGGGTCGCATACTGAAACTCCCGTTCCCGACCGGTGCGGAAATCCATATACAGGTCATTCATCTGGCGGATATGGTCCACGATGTTCTTTGTCTGATAGGTTGCTGACATCGCACGATAAAGCATATCATAGATCGTATACATGTAATCCATGGGATAGAACCACTTGGATATTTCCATGACTTCTCTTCTCCGTTCCTCCGGTGACCTTTTCTGAATGTCTTTTGGATAAGGGATCTGACTTCTAAGCCGCTTCATCACCTCTTCTTTTCCAAGGATCTCCGGCAATGCCTCAAAGAAGGGATTTCCCTGTTCTTCTCTATATTCTGCGTCCACGGTCATTCCACTCTGTTTCTGATACTTTTTCATGCCCGTTCCATCTCCTTCGCCTGCTCCATGCGTTTCGTTGAAATCTTATTCTTATCCCGGTACTCTGCCTGTTTCACCACGGACTCGATATCCTTTAAAAGCCGGATCCGTCCTTCGGTATCCCTAAGTTCCGATTCCTTCCGGCTGTCCCGCTCTGCCTTACGCTTCATCTGATATTCACTTTCGGTTGCTCCGGCATATTGCTTGGAATGTCTGGAAAGCTCAAATGGAATGTAATTCATCCCATTCATCAGAAACAGACGCGATACATCTTCTGGGTCATAGCAGATCCTCACGATTTCGCCTATGTTATGGCTCTCTAAGAACTCCTTATAATTCTCACTCACATACCAGAGTCCCTGATAACAGATTCCGCGCCGGTTCAATGTAGCTGAGGTCCTTGGAAGTCCAAACCGATACAGTTCTTCACTGTTGATCGGGATGACCAGGGATCTTTTTTCTTTTTCGCATTCCATCCACATTGCGGCCGCCACAGGGTCTGCGTCCTTATAGAAACGGTTCTCAATCACACGGCAGCTGTTCAGGTACAGGATGCAGGAGAGTATAACCTTCGTAAACTCTTCCAAGGTCAGAACCGCCTGACTCCGATAGTCCACCGCCCATCGCTCCTGCGCGTCCGCCTCAATGACTCCTTTTCCTCTGAGTGCCGGTTTATACCGCTGTTGGATCAGATCAAAGGATTTCTCTACCAGACCTTTTCCATCCGGTCGGAATGGCGGCAGGGATTCAAACTCAATTCCGTACTTCATTGCAAGCTCGTTCATCCGGGTGCCAATAAACTCTCTTCCCTTATCTGTAATGATTTCTCCCGGAAGTCCCGTGTTTGGCCACTCTTCTTTTTTGATGTCCAGTCCATACCGTTTACAGAAGGAAACCTTATCCGCAGCCGCATTAGAAAGACAGTTAATGACCGCCTGCTCTCCGGCATCCATTCCCACATAAACTCCGGCGATCAGCTGAGTTGCCGTGTCCACAGCTAAGTAAATATAGGGTCTTCCAAGCACTTCAGAGCGGTCCAGGCGTGACACCAGGTAGATGTCAGCCTGCGTTGCATCCATCTGAAAGACTCCTATCTGTTCTTTCCAAGCTGATGCACTTCCAAACAACGGACGCTCATTTCTCTGATAATCGGTCAGTCCATTCCTGGCGATCAGCTTCCTGGACTTCTTATGAAAGTTCTTATCATAGAAATAATGGCGGAAAGTATTCCAAGAAGGATAGACATCCAGTAGATGTCCGTCTGGATCCGTGTATCTGGAAAGCAGCAGCATATCATACGCACTCCGCAGGGAAAACTTCTTCGCTGTATAGTAGAACGTGTCGATTGCCCATAGGAAGTCCTTTTCTTCCTTCGTCTCTTCTTTCTCCGCTTTTTTTCTTTCCTCCACTAAGGCTCTTCCGGCCAACGCCCGGAAATACAGTTCCCGGATTCTCCGTTCACTCGTCTTCTCCCTGGCTGCAATCTCCCGGATCTTTGTGTTGCGTCCAGTACGGTCCCACACATAGGATTCCTCTTCCAAGAGTTCCGAGATCAGTTCCTGCCGCTTCTTCTGTCCCGGTGTCTGCTCCTGTGTCATCCTCATCTGAAAATCTTTTGGCGGCTCTATGCGTTCCATGGTTCTTAGGTCATCCCTAAGTACAAACTTCGGTGTGCATGGGTTATCATAGGAGATCACCCAGTTCCCTTCTTCGTTTCCGCATAATACCCGAATTACTTCTCCACAGCTTTCTAAGAACATCTCAGCACTCTCCCTTCTCCATGACAACGATCTTCCACTCTGCAACTTTTGTGGTACTCCAATACCGTCTGGAAAATTCCAGTTTTTCGATGGCTGCCCGTTTGGAAAGTCCGTCTTTGTTTGTCAGTTCCCGGATTCCTGTTCTTCCATCTGTAAAATGAATCACAAAGTCTGACGTCCACTGAGTGTCAAAGTATTCTTTTCGGATCCCGATTGTATTTATGAATGGGTACTTGTCTGGATCCAATACGGTTCCGGCCTCATAAGAAGCAACATCCGCAGACGCTTCCAAGTACCTTGCATACTCCCTGGCTTCCCTTGAGTGTACGCACACTACGATTCCATTCTTATCACTCCTAAAATGAATGTCCCTACGTTTCGTTCCCACTTTTTCCATATTCAGTTCTCCTTATGGTTTATTCAGATTGAATTGATTCAAACCATTCGGACGCTAATTTTCAGAGACAAACGCAGACGGTCATTGAATTATTTCGAGTTTTTGCGATTTACATCGAAATTCCCGGCATATTTATTCCGAGTTTTTGGATTTATTCTGAGTTTCTGGTCGCTATTTCTACCAGAATTTGGATATTCATCGAATTTCCAGGCATAATTATTCCGAGAAATTGGATGTCCATGGAATTTCCGGTCATATTTATTCCCGGAAATTGGTATTTACTCCGAGTTTCTGGCATTTATTCTAAGTTTTTGGTGCCATTTTCTCCGCTTAATTCCATTTAATCCTAGTTTTTGGATGCAATTATTCCGAGAATTTGGATTTAATCCTAGTTTTTGGTATTTATTCCAAGTTTCTGGTTGCTATTTCTTCCAGAAATTGGCTTTACAGCGAATTTCCGGTTATATTTATTCCCAGAAATTGGTTCTCCACCAAGCCCACAAAGCCAAAATCTCGATTTAATTCCAAGCCCAAAAGCCATTTTCTCGAAATAATTCCAATTATTTCGAGATACTATGTTCTCGTCCCACCAAGAATCACCCTCTTGTCCATCCGAAAATCGACCTTTCGGGACGAGAAAAAACCAAGCCTCTTTCCCTTTTCATAGCGGCAATCCTACAACATTTTCTTCTATATTCAACTTTCAGTTTTTGGATTCAATGACCTCTGCATCTGTCTCCGCCTCCAAGCCTCTTCTGCCTCTGTTCCATTCAGCAATCCCATTTAAACCTTATAAACCAAGCCTTTTTCCTGTTTTCCCGATTGTTTTCTGGATTGGAGATGTGGCTTGGAACCGGGATGCATGCTTGGGTAGCAGCTGCAAAAAAAGAAGCAGGACCAGACGAATTTCTTTGAAATTCATCTGACTCTGCTTCATATTTTTTATGTTCTTTTTCACTCGGACACTTGGATGGGTCTTAGTGGGACGAAAACAATTTGCTTACTCAAACTCCTTGCAATTATAACATAATTGTTAAATATTTCTTGTTTTTTTACGGATTTATTTCTTCATAATATCCAAATTCCACACCTTATTTACAGTTTTACCATAAACAGGTATCATACAGGTATCACGAATATACTATCCTTGTTTCATATCAACATCTGACACCTTAGAATAAAAATTGTTAATGTAATTATTGATTATCGGTGTATCTATCGCTATCTGTTTTTCTACATCAGTAAAAGTCATCTCATTCCCAACTATTCCATTTTCTTCAAGGAGTAATGCCCAATCTAATATTTTATTTCTAACAGTACTCATAATTCTATATAACTCACTTTTTGAAACAAAAAACGCATATTTTGTTGGCATAAAATCTGTACTGTTATTAAAAAATTCTGTCATTGCCCCATTTACCGAAAAAGCGACTCTATCTTCGCTAGAATTGTATACATCTAAAAGAGAAGATATTGAGTTTGGAATGGGCATTCTTGAAGCTATATCTGCCACTTTTGCAGGTAATATCATTGGAATCCAACCATGATATGGATTCCATGCTTTTATTTCTCCTGTAATATTTCGATATTCTGGAATCTCCTTTTTATAGCCATTTTGCTCTTGATTAAGCCATTCTTCAAATTCTTTTAATTTTAATTTTTTAGCAACAAGATATGCTTTTCGTATCAATGATTCAATAGAGATTTTTTCATCTAATGCTTCTCTTTGAAGTTCAATGACTATACCACCCATATATGCCTCCTACACTCTACTCAAAAGAGTAACAATACCAGAAGCAATTAAACTACCTGCCACACCTATGGACAAGTTTTTAATATCATTTAGCAAAGCCTTTATTCTACTGGGATTTTCTTCCTTTTGCACCAAATCCTCTATTTCGTCGATTTTATTTCGCATTTCCAAAGCATTTTCTCCATACTCATCATCCAATAAAGAATCATATTTTTTTATCTTTTGAATGATTTCAGCCACTTCAGCATAATCAAACCCTTGATTAACTGATTGAGATTGTGAAGAATTAACCGTACCTTGTTGAATTTGTACACCGGTAACTTCTCCATAAAAATTATTGGTATTATTCGTAATTCTTTGATTTTCTTTCATTTGAATCTCCTTCTCCTTAAAATACTCAATTCCATCTATAGTCAATATAACCTGCACCTCGCCAGAAATAAATACTGTACTATTACTGCTAATACAATTATGTAGTTTCAAATCATCCATTATATTTCCAACATTAAATTCAATGTTTGGAATTTCACTAAACATATCTAATGTACAAGTGACAATATCACTCCCATTTTCTTCTCTTTTTTCCAATACTATTTTCAAAAATTTCTCACTATCTTTACGCAATCCTACGCCTTCCCTCACTATCGTCCTCTTTTTCATTTCTTGTTCTAATTCTCTCTGTAATTTTTTAATACCATTTTTATTCAGCTTTACTGATATAGACATTATGAAAACACCATTTAACCTTTCTGATCCTATTTCTACATGGTGCTAGCACCATGTAATTATATCCACCAAGGAAATGTGCAATCGCTCCTGTTACGCAACCAAAATCCAATTTGAACGGTAAAGGTATAAAGTATCGCCCATATCATTTCGGCACTTCCAAGCCTTTATAAAACAAGCGTTTCAAACCCTCTAAAGCGTAACAACAAAGTCTACGCAATTTGATAAAGGAACGCCGGGACAGGCGTTACCTGCCCCTATGCTTCTCTTTCCTTTTCTGCTGTTTCAGTTCAAACTGCAGCTGTTTTTCTGCTTCCCGTTGCTCCCGGCTCACAGCCTTGCGTTCAGTTTTTAACTGCTCCTGCTGTAATTTCAAAGCCTGTTGCGATTTTGTGCCTATGCCGGTGTTCTGCACCTGTTTCCGCACTTCCCGCTGTACCCGTTTCGGATTGCGACCAGCTTCTTTTACATCAGTTGCCACAGCCGGACTAAATTTCAGTCGATAGTAATTTTTCAGAACAAAATCATATATCTCACAGTCCTTTGGCTCTGCTCCAAATGTGACCTTGCACACAGATAATTTTCTCTCCGATATTCGTTCAAACACGCCTATCCAGAATGGTTCTTCAAAAAATACTGTCAGTCTGCCCGATACTTTGTCCATGACAATTCCTCCTTGATGCCTTGCGGCTGTCGCGGTATTCGTCAAATACTCCTGCAAGCAGGGCATTTTCCTCATTACTCGCGCAAATTGTAATGCACAAAGAATGGACGACCCAAGGAGGGAGGGCTACTTACACCAGAATGGTGCGGCGGGACTACCTACCCGCTCTATAAGAGATTTTACCTCTTACGTTGTGTTTTTATCTCTGTTCCTTGATTCTACCACAGTATTGGAGATTTTGCCACAACGATATAGGGCACAGCCGCCGCCATGCCCCAAATCCCTACCGTTCCAATGCTCTCTCGATTTTCTGCTTCTGCCCTTTCAAATCATTCTGCTTCTCATACAAGCTCTCACGTTCTTTACAGAGTGACTTCATGTGCTCCAACTGCGTCCGCACTCCCTCCCGGCAATCCGGCTCTATCCGCTTATATTCCCCGGTTATACTTCGTATCTCGTTATTGTTTGATTTTATCTGCTCCGACACACATATCCAGTCAATTAGATTGCGTACTTCCATATCTGTATCATACAAATCTGTTTCTGAAAGGATTTTCGCACACAGCCGAACCATAACTTTTTTCTCCATATCTGTCATTCTATCAATCCCCCCTATCTGCTCACATCAAATACACGTTTCGGACGTTTATTTTCCTTTTCTGCCCATTCCAGGGCCTTAGACCGCTCAACTATCGACTGCACCTGTTCTCTGCCGAAATAGCGTTCCAAACGCCCCAAATCTGCCGTTTTCTCCTGCAATCGGTCAATAATGTCGCTCTGCTCCATGACCTTATCTGTCAAGCGACTGATCTGCTGCTCCTGCCGGGTAACTTTTTCTTTTAGTTTCTTTCCCTGTTCTGCAAGCTGGACGCATTTAATTGTCAGTGCTTTTATCGTTTCTTTCAATTTCTCCACAAGCGGAAAAGCTTTTTTATCCTTATAAGCCTTTGCAGACATCAACGCCGCCGGTTCAGGCAGCTGCCACTTCTCGTCCTCGTCATAAGCGTGTATGTTCCGTTCCATGACCGCCTTAGACTGAACCATTTTCTCAATATCTTGTTGCAATTTCTTCTGTTGCTTCTCCAATTTCACATTATCAGACAGCAGCTTTTTCTTGTCCTCTGCCAGCGTTGTCGCCTGCTCCTTCAGCAAATCACTTGTTTCCGAAAGTTCCGACACTTCCTGCCGGATTGCTTCGCCCTTCTTCCGTATCTGCTCTGTTTCCTGCACTGCTTTTCTATGCTGAATCTGAATATCTGATAATCGCTCTTTTCCGTCAGAAATAGATTGCTCCAATTCTGCGACTTCCTTTGCCCGCTCCTTTTTCTCAAAGTCCAAAACAGATAAATGCTTTTCATGTGTGCCTTTCTTCTCCCACTCAATCCCATGTTCCAGCATGACGGCGGCAAGCTGTTCTTTCTCATAAGCCACCCACTGATTTAATTCCGTTTCCCGCCTTGTACCGCCTTTAAATCCGAGAGCAGATAACGCCTGTTTCAAAGAAACTCTTGTATCAAGTCCCCGCTTGCTTCCTGTCGTATACGGTACAAAATCTATATGCAAGTGGGGCGTTGCTTCGTCCATATGAAGATAGGCATTAAATACTCTTAACGTAGGATTTCGCCGCTGGAAATCCCGCATATATTTATCCAGCACCTTTGCCGCAAGCTGTCCGTTCTCTGTCTTTGCCCCCATGTTGTCCTTATCCCCGATTTGCAAAATAATTTCATGGAATGGCTTTTCCTGCTTGCCGGAACGGATTTTCTCATAATAATCGTCAATCCGGCGGTCACTTCTGGTCTGCTTCTCATTGTACCAGGCGAGTGCTTCATCAAATAATTCGTGATATACGTCCTTAACATTTTCATTGCAGTATTCCACGTTCAGACAGCTTCGCTCCGAGTCAGTATTCTTTGCATGGAATTTTCTGCTATTATGGTTGACAGAGCCTTTTCCTGTCATAAAGCTGATAGTTCGCTTCAATCAATATCCTTTCTCCCTTTCCGGGCAATCAGCGCCGGATACGGCGCATAAGCTTTGTTACTTTCGTCGAAAGTAACGCAAAAGCACTTTTGACAGCCGTTCCATCCATCAAAAGCTGCCTTTGCGCCCTGCCGGGGGCTTTTCCGTCCTACGGACGGGGCGGCTGTTGCCGCCGCTTTACTTCCGCCGCTATAGCTTTTCGGATAGCCGAAAGTACATTTTCTATCGTATATTCATCCCATCCGGCAAGCCATATCAGCATCCGCATTTCTGCCTCAGTCAATTCTATATCTCCGAATATTTCATTGAGTTCGGCAATCCTCCGGGCTTCACTCTCGTAAAAATATTTGTTCACATTCCGGGTTCCCCATTCTGGCTGTCGTATCATAATCGCCCTCCTTTTCAAGGCCGCAACAATGCAGGGTCTATATCTTTTGCAACCTTACAGACACAAGCCCGTAAATTCCATATGCTCTGCATTGTTGCGCTGTTGCCTTACTCCGGTCTGATTTTATCCAACTCCCAATACCACGAATTGTTTATCCGCTTTGCTCTGATACTCAATTCTTTTTTCGCATTTTCAAGCGTCCGTCTGGATATACCCTGTTCCTCTGCAAGATTGAAAATCTCATTGCTCTGCATGGCATTGTTTGTTTCTGCCACTTCCCGGAGCAGACGCTTCGCCTGTTCCAGCTTATTCGCTTTCGGAGCGATACCGCCCAACACTTCATCAGCGGTAATCTCATAATCTCCAAGCCAGTGAAAACCGTCCTCCGACAACTCAAAAGCTTTCGGGTGCCCAAACGCCGCCAGATTGTTTTTTATCTGGACTACCGCCCTTATATTCGCTTTGCCCTCCACTCTGCCGACCAGCAGGACGCTCCTTGCCACCGCAAAGAAATCAATGGAACCCATGCCCCGATATGCTGCCTTATTTCCTGCCGCTTTATTCATGTGTCCGACAAGCACAATGGCGCATTGGTATTTCTCCGCCAGAGCCGCCAGCTTCTTTGTCATATCCCTCGCTTCATTTGCCCGGTTCATATCCATACCTCCGCCCAGATACGCCTGTATCGGGTCTAAAATCAGCAGTTTCGCTTTCGTCCTTATAACCGCTTCTTCCAGACGTTCATCTATCATAGAAAGTGATTTTATACTTTCGTCAATGACGGAAATATTTTCGCATTCTGCGCCTGTCGCTTCCAGACGGGGCTTGACCGTATCCGCAAGCCCGTCCTCCGCACTCTGGTAAATCACATTCAGCGGCTCCGTCAGTTTCATTTCGCTGTCCAGACCTTCGCCTTTTGACAGCTTCGCCGCTATGTTCAGCACAAGCGTTGTCTTACCGTCCCCCGGATCGCCTTGCACAATCGTCAGCTTTCCATAAGGGATAAACGGAAACCACAGCCACGCCACCTCCTGCGACTGTATCTCCGACATTTTAATCATCTGTAATTCTGTTCTCGTTCCTGCCATAATGTCCTCCGTTTTTGAAAAATTCGTTGTCACCGGAAGAAACCTCTGCTATACTTGAATTGTGATTGTTGATAACAGAGGTTTTCCAGTTATCACAGCCCTAACAGTTGCCGCTGTCAGGGCTTTTTTCTTCGCCTTGCCACAGATACCTTGCACCGTCCAACATCCAAAGAATTGCTTTCAGCATATCTTCATAGGCTTCCCGCAAATCTCTGATTTCTTTGGAAGTAATCCCCGGATTTTTGCTATCAATTTGCTCCGCCAGTTCCACCAGCCGATTCTCCATTTCCTGCAACCGTTCCACAATCTGATAAACTGTTTCTTTCTTGCCTACCACGCACACCCGGTTATAAATGCAGGAACGGACAAAATAATCTTTTTTCTTCATGCCGCTTGTGAAAATCTTTGCTTCGATTTCTTCCCTCTCTCTGGGAGAGATACGGAAACTGATTGTCGGATATTTGTGTGTGCCGCTCATTCCTCTGCGCCCTCCTTAAATTCTTCATTCAGCAATTTTGCCATTTGTGTCTGTTCCGTCGGGAACATATGAGCATAGCGATAAGTAATATCCACGCTTTCATGCCCCACCCTGTTTCCGATTGATACCGCCGAAAATCCCATGCTGATAAGCAGTGATACATGAGAATGTCGCAAATCGTGGATTCTAATGCGTTTCACTCCCGCTTTTTCCGCCCCTCTTGTCATTTCATGGTGCAGAAAGCTTTTTGTCAGATGAAAGATACGGTCAGTGGGAAGAATCCCGTATAATCTGCCGATATAATCTTTCAGTTCTTCACATAAGAAATCCGGCATACTTACATTTCGTTTGCTTTTCGGAGTTTTCGGGTCTGTAATTACATCTTTACCCTCCAATCGCTGATAAGATTTTGTTATCCGAATGACTTTGTTATCAAAATCAATATCCTGCGACGTGAGAGCTAACAGTTCGCCCACTCGTAAACTGCACCAGTACAATATCTGAAACGCATGATAGGAATATGGTTTGTCCTTTACCGCTTCAATGAATTTCAGATATTCCTCTTTTGTCCAGAACAACATTTCCTCCGCTTTTCCCTTTCCCAACGGCCCCGCCTTTACAACAGGATTGCTTTTCAGTTCATAGAACCGTACCGCATGATTAAACAGTGCACTCAATTCTGATTGCAGAGTTTTCAAATAAGTCGGAGCATAGGGCTTTCCTTTTTCATCACGATAGGAAATCTGTTCATTCTGCCACTGGATAATATCTTTCGGACGAATATCACGCATTTTCTTATCCTTGAAATAGGGCAGTAGCTTTGTCCTCAAGATATGCTCTTTCGTCAGCCAGGTATTGTGTTTCAGTTTCGGCTTCATATCTCTTGTGTATGCCTGAACAAATTCCTCAAAAGTCATATCCAAGTCAGCCGCTTCTTTCATACGGAAATGCCGTTCCCACTCTGTTGCTTCCCGTTTGGTCTTAAATCCCCTCTTAACTTTCCGGCAATTCTTACCAGTCCAGTCATAATAGTGAAAGGACACATACCATGTTCCCCGCTGTTCATCTTTGTACGCCGCCATAATCTCACTCCTTTCCTAATTCGCCTGTGCCATGCCATAAAATTTTTCTTCATAGTATTTTCTGCTCACTCGTCCGGCGATTGTGATAAAACCTTTTGCTTCCAGTTCTTCGTTCATCTGCCGCACCAGCTTATAAGCAAATGGTTTGGAAATGCCTAAGTCCTGCGCCACTTCTCCGGCTGTTACAAATAAATCATTTTTCAAATACACGTCCTTCTTTTGGATTTTTAACTTTTTTGTTAAGTTTTGTATTTTCAGTATACTTAACATTTCTGCTATTGTCAATAGCTTTTTTGTTAAGTTTATCTTTTTTATTAAATTTAGCATTTCTGATAAGTTTTTGTTGCCGTATTATTTTAGGTATGCTACAATGTAGGAAACGGGATAACTATTTTCACAGGAGGGCTTTATGGAATACACGATACGAGAAATGACGGTAATGGAATATCCTCTATTGAATGAATTTCTATACGAAGCTATTTTTATTCCAGACGGTATAAAGCCGCCACCGAAAAATATTATCGCTTCTCCCGAATTACAAATTTATGTTGACCGCTTCGGGGCATCAAAAGCTGATTTCGCATTAGTCGCAGAAGTTGAACAAAAAATCGTTGGTGCTGTCTGGGTACGCATTATACACGATTACGGACATATTGATGATGAAACGCCCTCTCTTGCCATCTCTCTATACAAAGAATACCGGGGACAGGGGATAGGAACCGATATGATGAAAGAAATGCTATCTTTGTTGAAAACACATGGTTATGAACGTGTTTCACTTTCTGTTCAAAAGGCTAATTATGCGGCTGAAATGTATCGAAAAATCGGTTTTGATATTGTACGGGAAAACGAAGAAGAATGGATTATGGTGTGTAATTTGTAAAGTTTAAGGAAAGGACACAAAATTATGATACTGGGAGAGCGAATTAAGAGAATCCGCACATTTCGGGGATTAACACAACGAGAACTAGGATTGAAGCTGGGATATGAGGAGCGCAACGCTGATGTTCGTGTGGCACAATATGAATCCGGCTATCGTGTTCCCAAAAAAGATACTCTCATGGAAATTGCCAGGATTTTGAATGTCAACTATATCAATTTTATTATAGAAGCCCCCGGCTGCGCTGAGGACATTATGCAGACTTTTTTCTGGCTTGACGAGGACAACCGCAATACCTTTCATCTGTTTCAGCTTGTCCGCAATCCCGGCAAGTGCAACGTTTCTGATGATAAGTCTGTTCGCTATAATGATAGTGACGAATGGCCTGCTCATGCTCCTGTCGGTATGTGGATTGATTATGGTCTGGTAAATGAATTTCTGCGTGAATGGGGTTTGCGGAAAGAACAGCTAAAAAGCGGAGAGGTTTCAGAGGACGAATATTTTGAATGGAAAATCAACTGGCCAGCTTCCAGCAGTAGCGTTGATGAAAAAGGAAATGACAAGAAAAATAATAGTTATCAATGGAGAAAATCATGATTTCTCATTCAAAATCTTGCTTAAAGAGTTCAACCATGTTATTATTATATAGAACATATGTTTGTTTTTAAGGGAATGGAGGATAAAAATGCTTATAGAAAACTTAACGAATTATTGTGATATGAACTATCGACAAAAATGTCTAAATGAAAATTGTGGCTATTGTAATACATCATGTTCTCATCCTACTGTTTGCCCCCAAGACTGTGAACAATGTCTAGAACAAATTCATTTTCCTTCTAGACACCCCAATGGAAGACTTGATTATACATGTAATAATGTCTTGAATTTTTATGTATGTAAATATTTCCATAAATATGCTTCTGAAATTGAATATGCTTTACATTCTATCAATAGTCTTCCATATAAAGATACATTCAATATATTATCTCTGGGATGTGGAGCATCTCCAGATTTAGCTGCTTTTGAAAACTATTTGTCAAAAAATAATTTTTGCATTCCCGTGAACTACTTAGGTATAGATATAAACCCGCTTTGGAATGACAAGCATAATTTTATTAAAGATTATTTTAAATCAACCTCATATAATCCGGAGTATATTTGCACTGATGTTTTTGAAATTTTTAAAGATCATTACACCGTTGATAAAAATCTTCTTATTTTACAATACCTCATCTCACATTTTTATAACACTGGTAAGTTGACTGCTGTAAATGAATTTTATAAAAACCTAATACAAAATGTTATTAAAAGAATGCAACCTAAATCAATAATAATTATCAATGATGTAAATAGTAATCGTCGTGGAAGAGATTTATTTTTACGATTTTCAGATACTCTATCAAAATACGGGATTCGGCACACATATTCCTGTCGATATTTTGAGTATAACATTCAAAACGAGTATCAACGTTATGGTATCAAATATCCAAGTAAAGATATATTAACTTGGCCTACACCAAATTTGGCACGTTATAATCCGTGGACGGTATGTTCAAGTGCCCAATTAATAATAGAATTGGAGTGATTTTATGATAATAAGTGCAAGTCGAAGAACTGATATCCCTGCTTTCTTTTCCGAGTGGATTATAAACCGCTTAAAAGAACAATATGCCTATGTACGAAATCCAATGAATATTCACCAAGTAAGTAAAATCAACTTATCTCCAGATGTTGTTGATTGTATTGTTTTTTGGAGCAAAAATCCTAAGCCAATAATTAATAAACTTAACGCTTTGAAAGATTATATGTACTATTTTCAATTTACACTTAACGCATATGATAAAGATTTCGAAGAAAATCTTCCTACTTTGTCTACAAGAATTGATACTTTCCAGACATTATCCAATTATATTGGAAAAGAACGTGTCATATGGCGTTATGATCCCATTATCATTAACGAAAAATACTCTATTGATTGGCACATTGAAAGATTCAAATACCTTACAGAACAACTCTGTCTTTATACAGAAAAAGTAACCATAAGTTTTATTGATTTATATACAAAAATCTCCCATAATATCAAAGGGAAAAATATTTATGAATTATCTTATGAGCAAAAAAACACCCTTGCGAGATACTTTGCAGAAATTGCTTATTCACATAACATAGAAATAGATACCTGTGCAGAAGACATTGACTTATCTTCTTATGGCATAACTCATGCTAGATGCATCGATGACAGACTTATTTCAAAGTTACTACATTGTTCCATAGACATAGAAAAAGATAAAAACCAACGATTGGAATGTGGTTGTATTGCAAGCATTGATTTAGGTCTATATAATACTTGTCAAAATGGCTGTATATATTGTTATGCTAATCATAGTTATGCTATTCGTAAGCAAAATTTTGAAACTTATGATCCATTTTCTCCTTTACTCTGTAGTAATATAACAGAATTTGACAAAATAACAGAGCGTAAAGTCAAAAGTCAAAAAAATATGCAACTAAGTCTATTTGACATATAGGTATCAAACAGGTATCACACCACACACTAAGAGCCGGAAAGTCCGCTGTTTATGCGGCTTCCCGGCTCCCTGTTTACTATTCAAACTCAATCGTAGCCGGCGGTTTCCCCGTGCAGTCATACAGTACGCGGTTTACGTGCGGCACTTCGTTGACGATTCGGCTTGCGACGGTTCCGAGGACATCCCACGGAATCTCAGCGGCCTCAGCAGTCATAAAGTCGATGGTGTTTACAGCTCGCAGGGCGATTGCGTAATCGTAAGTTCTCTCATCACCCATAACGCCTACGGAGCGCATATTAGTCAGTGCTGCGAAGTACTGACCGATATTGCGGTCGATTCCTGCCTTTGCGATCTCTTCGCGGTAGATCGCGTCAGCTTCCTGTACCATCTTTACTTTCTCCGGGGTTACGGCGCCGATAATACGGATACCAAGTCCCGGGCCCGGGAACGGCTGACGGTATACGAGCTTCTCCGGAATTCCGAGTTCCAGACCGGCCTTACGAACCTCGTCTTTGAAGAGGTCGCGGAGCGGCTCAATGATCTCTTTGAAATCAACATAATCCGGAAGTCCTCCGACATTGTGGTGGGATTTGATCACTGCAGATTCTCCACCGAGACCACTCTCTACAACGTCCGGATAAATTGTTCCCTGTACAAGGAAGTCAACGGCACCAATCTTCTTTGCCTCTTCCTCGAACACACGGATGAACTCCTCACCGATGATCTTTCTCTTTCTCTCCGGCTCCTCAACGCCTGCTAATTTATCGTAGAAGCGCTGCTGTGCGTTTACGCGGATAAAGTGCAGATCGTACGGACCATTCGGTCCAAATACTTCCTCGACCTCGTCGCCTTCATTCTTACGGAGAAGACCGTGATCAACGAATACACAGGTGAGCTGGTCGCCGACTGCCTTTGCGAGCATAACGGCTGCAACAGAAGAGTCAACTCCACCGGATAACGCGCAGAGAACTTTTCCATTTCCAACTTTCTCGCGGATCGCTTTGATGCTGTTTTCGACAAATGCGTCCATCTTCCATGTTCCGGCGCATCCACAGACTTCATAAATGAAGTTATGGAGCATCTTTGTACCTTCCTGAGTATGAAGAACCTCCGGATGGAACTGGATCGCATATAATTTCTTCTCCTCGCACTCAGCGGCTGCAACCGGGCAGTCCGGAGTATGTGCGACAATTCTGAATCCAGGTGCTTCTTTCTCGATGTAGTCATTGTGGCTCATCCAACAGATCGTCTTCTCGGATACATCTCCAAAAAGCTTGCTTGTCTTGTCCACAGTCACTTCGATCTTGCCGTACTCACGAACCGGTGCCTTGCATACATGTCCGCCGAGAACGTGGGACATCAGCTGCGCGCCGTAGCAGAGTCCGAGTACCGGAACGCCCATCTCAAACAGTTCCTTGCTACATGTAGCAGCACCTTCCTCATAAACGCTGTTCGGACCTCCGGTTAAGATGATTCCTTTCGGATTCATTGCCTTGATCTGTTCGATCGGAGTCCGGTAGGAGTAGATCTCACAGTATACATGGCATTCACGGACACGACGGGCAACCAGCTGATTGTACTGGCCGCCGAAGTCGATAACAATAATTTTTTCCTGATTCATCGGGTGCCTCCTGAAATATGTGCATGTACTTCTTGATAACTGCCCGGCAATCCGCATCGATTCATGCCGGAATGCCGGACAGATATAAATTTTCCTATTTGGAACTAATTATAAGGGATTCATAGAAACTTGGCAAGTGCTTTCCCTCAAAACCTGTACTTTAATAAGTATGAAGGTTCCTGTACATAATCAGGCATGTTTGCACCTCGCGCAGGCAGCAACATCATTTCTCATATGTTCCCTTTTTAAGGATTTTCCCGTCTCTCATCATAGGCACGCCCATAGCGATCACCGTATCAAGAGAAAGATCTTCATTCATGATCAGGATATCCGCATCACTTTCTTCCTTCACAGCACCCTTTTTCGGATATAATTCCAGCGCCATCGCCGGATTCTTAGTTCCGAGAGCCAGAAGTTCCTCAAAATCCATATTTTCTTCTTTTACCATGTAGACGATCTGACGGTAGATCGTATCCACATCGGAAACACCGATCTCCACAAGTTTTCCTTCTGCGTCATAGTTAGACCAGCTTCCCTGTCCATCGGAGCTCATGGTCACCTTCTCCATTGGAACGCCTTCTTCTTTCGCTTTCTTGACAGCGTCCGCAACAGAGTGGAACTTGCTTTCAGATTCCCCACAGGTGAGATCGATCGTTCCGCCCATCTTCGCGAACTTAAACGCATCCTCTAAGAGGTTCGCGTTGCGTCCCACGTGAGTCGGCTGAAATGTTTTCGGCGGGATCGAGGTGCGCTCTAATGCCTCAAATACCGGTTTTAATGCTCTCTTATCTCCGCCCATGTGAAGGCAGATAAATCCAGGTTTTCCACTCAGCATTCCTGCGGTGCGGACATCACTGGCCAGACGGATCAGTTCCTCTGTCGTGATATTCGGCGCACGGTGATCAGAGATCGCAAGCTTCACTCCAAGGATCTCATCGATAAACATAATGTCCTTGCTGACACTTCCGGTCACGGTCGTACTCGGATAACCATAGGCTCCGCAGATCGCATAAGCGGAAATTCCCTCTTCTTTCAACGCTTTTACCTTTGCTAAAAGATTCTCCACGCTTCTGCTGATTCCATCAGTTCCCAAAAGTCCAAGTACAGTTGTAACACCACCCTTGATCAGGCTGGACAGCTGGACCTGCGGTGTCTGAGTGTGGAAGCTTCCTTCTCCGCCGCCTCCGGTCACATGGACATGACGGTCGATAATACCCGGAGTCACGATCTTTCCGGTTCCGTCGATTACTTCACATCCCTCATACTCCGGCAGATGATCCGCGATTCTTTCGATCCTTCCTCCGGCGATCAGGATATCCTTCACTCCGAGATATTCCGGTGCGTAAACTTTTGCGTTTTTTACTAGCAGCATGGCTTATTCCTCCTGTTTAATCCCTGTTTTACATAACTGCCCGACAGCGGGAAATTCAGTTCAGACAAACCAGCGTACGGCTGAACTGTAATAGAAATTACTGTCGGGCAATTATGATTTTCTTATTATTTTAGTATAACATACCGCCGGAAGTATTCCAAGTGATGATTCAAAACTTTCATTTCTTTACTCGTTACAGTACACGGGCACTCCATGCCCGCGCACTGTAACAGGATTTTGCCGATGCTTCGCATTCCGAATCGGCAAAATCCACTACCACCACTGTATTGTACGGAATTTTCAGTTCAGAAAATTCCTACCCATGAAAAGTAACCTTTACTCGTCTGAACCGGCATCTCCGTTCTCGAGATACCTCTTGACATACTGCCCCGTATAGGACTCCGGAACCTTCATGATTTCCTCCGGCGTTCCCTTCGCGATCACGGTACCGCCGCGGTCTCCGCCTTCCGGTCCCATATCGATAATATAATCCGCGGTCTTGATCACATCCAGATTGTGCTCGATCACAACCACCGTATTTCCACCTTCGGAAAGCTTTCTTAAGATTTCCACCAGCTTATGGACATCCGCGAAGTGGAGTCCTGTCGTCGGCTCATCGAGGATATAGATTGTTTTTCCGGTTCCGCGTCTGGAAAGCTCTGTGGCGAGCTTGATCCGCTGCGCCTCTCCGCCGGAAAGCTCCGTTGAGGGCTGTCCAAGACGGATATAGGAAAGTCCCACATCGTTCAATGTCGCGATCTTTCTTGCGATAGACGGCACATTCTCAAAGAACTTTAACGCCTCCTCCACGGTCATATTCAGCACATCGTAAATGCTCTTTCCCTTATACTTCACTTCCAGGGTCTCACGGTTGTACCGCTTTCCGCCGCAGACCTCGCAGGGCACATAGACGTCCGGCAGGAAATGCATTTCGATCTTGATGATTCCGTCACCGCTGCAGGCCTCGCATCGGCCGCCCTTCACGTTGAAGCTGAACCGTCCCTTTGAGTATCCCTTCGCCTTCGCGTCGGTGGTCGCTGCGAATAGATCACGGATCAGGTCAAACACACCGGTGTAGGTCGCCGGATTCGATCGCGGAGTTCTTCCGATCGGGGACTGGTCGATGGCGATGATCTTATCCAGCTGTTCCACGCCGTCGATTCCGTCGTGGTCTCCGGGGATCGTCCGGGCACGGTTCAGCTTTTTCGCCAGCGCCTTATAGAGGATCTCGTTGATCAGGGAGCTCTTTCCCGATCCTGACACACCGGTCACGCAGGTCATAATTCCAAGCGGCACATCCACATCAACGTTTTTCAGGTTATTCTCCCTCGCGCCGCGGATTTTGATCCAGCCTGTGGGGCTTCTTCTCTCCTTCGGCACCGGAATTTTGATCCGGCCGCTTAAATACGCACCGGTAATCGATTCTTTACACTTCATGATCTGGGCTGCCGTTCCCACAGCGACCACATTTCCGCCGTGTTCCCCGGCCCCCGGACCGATATCCACGATACAGTCCGCCGCCCGCATCGTATCCTCATCGTGTTCCACGACGATCACACTGTTTCCGAGATCCCGAAGATGTTCCAGCGTTTTCAACAGCTTATCGTTATCTCTCTGGTGCAGTCCGATACTCGGCTCATCAAGGATATAGGCAACCCCCACAAGTCCGGAGCCGATCTGGGTCGCAAGACGGATCCGCTGTGCTTCGCCGCCGGAAAGAGTTCCTGTCGCCCGGGATAAAGAAAGATAATCCAGTCCCACATCAATTAAGAAGCTGATCCTCGCACGGATTTCCTTTAAAATCTGTTCACCGATCATCTTCTGCATCTCGGATAGCTTCAGATCATCGATAAACTCCCTGAATTTTACGATGGACATATTCGTAGCCTCGTAAATATTCAGCCCACCTACTGTCACCGCCAGAGAAGACTGCTTTAAACGCTGTCCATGACAGGTGGTACATGGTGTGATCCGCATAAAGCTCTCGTACTCTGCCTTACTGGCCTGAGAGAACGTCTCCCGGTAACGGCGGTTTACGTTCTCGATCAGGCCCTCAAAGGCCACGTCGTAAACGCCGGTTCCGCGCTGTCCCGTATAGTGGACCTTTACTTCCTTTCCGCCGGTTCCGTAGATCAGGATATCATGGGTCTCCTTCGGATAATCCTGAAATGGGGTGTCGAGATCAAAGTGGTACTCCGCAGCCAGAGCATCTAAGATCGCCCTCGAAAAGCTTCCCGGCTTCGCGCAGGACTGCCAGCCAAGGACGACGATCGCTCCCTCATTGATACTCAAAGACTTATCCGGGATCATCAGATCCTCATCAAATTCCATCTTATATCCCAGACCGAAACAGTCCGGGCAGGCGCCAAACGGATTATTAAAGGAGAAGCTTCGCGGCTCCACCTCCTCGATACTGATCCCGCAGTCCGGGCAGGAAAAGCTCTGGCTGAAGTTGATCGGCTCGCCGTCAGCTACATCCACGATCATCAGACCATCGGACAGCTTCATCACTGTCTCTATGGAGTCCGTCAGACGTTTCTCGATCCCCGGCTTCACAACGAGACGGTCCACAACGATCTCAATATTGTGCTTGATGTTCTTCTCCAGCGTGATCTCTTCTGACAGCTCATGTAGATTTCCGTCGATCATCACACGGACGTAACCACTGCGTTTCGCCTGTTCCAGAACCTTCTCATGACGTCCTTTTCTTCCACGGACCATTGGCGCTAATAGCTGGATCTTCGTCCGCTCCGGCAGTGTCATGATCTGGTCCACCATCTGGTCCACGGTCTGCTTCCGGATCTCCCTGCCGCACTTCGGGCAGTGGGGGATACCGATCCTCGCGTACAGAAGACGCATATAGTCATAGATCTCCGTCACGGTTCCCACAGTGGAACGCGGGTTGCGGTTCGTAGATTTCTGGTCGATGGAGATCGCCGGGGAAAGTCCCTCGATGCTCTCCACATCCGGTTTTTCCATCTGGCCTAAGAACTGACGCGCGTAGGAAGATAAGGACTCCATATAGCGTCTCTGTCCCTCCGCGTAGATCGTATCAAATGCCAGAGAAGATTTTCCCGATCCCGAAAGTCCGGTCAGGACCACCAGCTCATTTCTCGGGATATCCAGGGAAATATTTTTTAAGTTGTGCTCGTTGGCACCTCGTATTTTTATATATTGCTTCGGCATTGTGTCTCTCCTCTTTGCCATATCTGCTTTTGCTTTATCATTCTCACGGAATTTCCTGAGTATACGCTTCATCAAGAAAGCCGGATATTCTCGCATGCTACGGACTTGTTTCCTGTTACGCCCAGTATATCACATTTCGTTTTTATATGCAAACATTTGTTCGTTTTTATATAAAGGTAAAATCATTTACCTTTCACAAAATGCGCACCAACGTGCAAGAGACCCCGACAGCAAACTGCCGGGATCTCTCTTTTATGGGGTTCTATGAAATTTTACATCATAAGCTCCTCAAGCTTTCTGTATCCATTCCTACCAGGAAACTTCTACATTATATCCACCATTCTGATCCTTCGTGATCTTATATTTCACGCCGTCCGCATCTGTCACGGTTCCGCTGGTCTTTACCTTACCGGATTCGTTGACCACATATGTCTTTCCGTCAACGGTGACTTTCTCGTACTTCATTCCTTCTTCCGCACTCACAAGGCGTCCGTTCTCGTAGAGACTTCCGTCCTTCACACCCGTGAATCCGTCGCCTCTCGTTCCGATACTGCCGGAAGTTGTGAAGTAGAATACTTCGTTGTCATGGTTATCGTCGTTGACCACGATCCGCCCGGTCTTCATCTTTCCGTCACTGTCAAAGTAGAACTTTCTGCCGTCGCTCAGCTCCACAAGACCTGTCTTCATGCGGCCCTTTTTATCAAAGCAGTAGGTCTCGCCCTTGATCTTTGCTATTCCGTATCCGCAGGCCTCCGTTGTTTTATAGGATGTGGAGTATGCGCGGCCATCTTTAAAGTAGTACCAGTTTTCCTCAGCGTCATCCGGGGATGCCATATATCTCCAGCCGTTCATCTGCTGTCCGCCGCTGCGGAAGTAGCGAAGGGCATTGACATCGCTGTTGGAGAGGTCGTCACGTCCTGTAGATGTGTAATCAGACTCATTTACCCAGCCAGTCAGCATTCTTCCGCTGTGGTCAAAGATATAGGTCTCACCGGAGATCTTCAGCTCACCATCATAGATCAGCTTTCCACTGGAATTAAAATAGTACCAGTACTCACCCCAGTCATCCTCTCTGTCCGCCAGTTTTCTCCAGCCCGTCGTCATAGCTCCGGAATCTTCTAAATGATAGATCTTACCATCGATCTCCACCCAGCCGATATCCAAAACGGAATCCGTAAAGTGGTACCACACGTCATTGATCTGTTTCCAGCCGTTTGTGTACGCCTTTCCGTTCGCTCCAAAATATCTCCATCCGCTCTCGTTCCAGCGGCTGTTGTTGATGTACTTCCATGTGTTTGTGATCATGACACCATTCTCGTTTACATAATAAGTATCATCGATCAGGCTGTTTGTCTGCATCACTCCATTGTAATCCATATAATACCATGCATCCTTGGAGCATACCCAGTCATTCCGAACGAGGCGTCCGTTGTTGTCATTGTAGTAATACCATTTTCCATTCTGCTGCGACCAGTCCGCAAAAGAGGTCGTCGCCATTCCTGCGGTTAAAATCATCGCCGCAACTGCTGCACCTGCAAAATATCTCTTCTTCATAGAAACCCTCCTCTTCTAAATATTTCCGTTTCCGGAATATACTTTTTCACTTTCCCACCGGTTTCCTTTTCATCGTTCCCACGGTGGCTATTTGTTTTCGATATCTCCGTTAGATATCTTTCGTTTTTTGTTTGTACTTGTATTATACAGAAAACTTCCTAAAAACTCTTCTCTTTTTCCTTACATTTCATTAACAATATGACGCAAAAATGCGGCAAAAACAGGATTGCATTCCCATTTCTGCCGCATTTAAAATTTTCTTATGATTTGCCGCCGGACACTGCAGTTTCTCCCTATGTCTTACCGCAGCACTGAACGTATATCCGACATTTTTATTTTACTCTGCATCTCCAAACAGACGGTTAACTGCACTGAAGATACCTCTTAAGGATGCTCTCGTGATGTTGGAGCTGATGCCGACACCGTATGTCACCTTGCCGGTCTTCTGATCCATCAGGTGGATATAGGAAGCCGCCTGTGCCCCGGAACCGGATGTCAGCGCATGCTCGCTGTAATCGAGAACCTTGATTGAGATACCAAGCTCCTCCTCCAGTCCGCGTTTCACAGCATCGATCGGGCCGTTTCCGACACCTTCAAACTGTTTTGTCTCGCCGTGGTCAGAGTAGGTAACAACAGCAACGGTTGTGAACTGGTCTCCGGACTCGAAATCTGTGATCTTGCACTTGCGGAAGTGGTACGGTTCCTTGCGGTCGAGATACTCGATGCGGAACTCTTCCATGATCTGTTCCGGTGCGACCTCTCCCTGCTTCTCTGCGATCTTCTGGATCACATCCGCGAACTCCTTGTGCATGCCGCGTGGAAGCTTGAATCCAAAGAAGCTGTCCATAACGAAAGCAACACCGCCCTTTCCGGACTGGCTGTTGATACGGACCACCGGCTCGTACTCTCTTCCGATATCGGACGGATCGATCGGCAGATACGGAACCTGCCAGATCTCGCTCTTTCTTTCCATAAGCGCATGCATTCCCTTGTTGATAGCATCCTGATGGGAACCGGAGAATGCAGTAAATACCAGCTTTCCAGCGTACGGATGACGCGGATCGATATGCATCTTTGTGCAGCGCTCGTATACTTCCGCGATCTTCTTGATGTCGCCGATCTCAAGCTCTGGGTCGATTCCCTGGGAGAACATATTGTAGGCGATGGTCAGGATATCCACGTTGCCGGTACGCTCACCGTTTCCGAACAGGGTTCCTTCAACGCGGTCAGCGCCTGCAAGCATTGCAAGTTCTGCAGCAGCGACACCTGTTCCGCGGTCATTATGCGGATGAACGCTTAAAACAATGCTCTCGCGGTTCTCCAGATGTTTGCTCATCCACTCGATCTGATCTGCGAATACGTTCGGTGTCGTCATCTCGACAGTGGACGGAAGGTTGATGATCATCTTATTGTCCGGTGTCGGTCCCCATGCTCTCTGGACCGCATTGCAGATATCAAGGGCAAAGTCCATCTCTGTTCCGGTAAAGCTCTCCGGGGAATACTCCAGGATCACTTTTCCGTCATAATCTTTCATGTACTTCTTTACCATATCGACACCGTCGATGGCGATCTGCTTGATCTCCTCGCGGTCCATATGGAATACAACATCACGCTGTAAGGTGGATGTAGAGTTGTAAATATGCACAACTGCCTTCGGGATTCCCTGGATGGACTCGAAGGTTCTCTTTAACAGGTGATCACGGCACTGGGTCAGAACCTGGACCGTCACATCGTCCGGGATCAGCCTGCGTTCAACGAGCTGTCTTAAAAAGTCAAATTCGATCTGGGAAGCGGCCGGGAAACCGATCTCGATCTCCTTAAAGCCCATCTGCACCAGCATATTGAACATTTCAATCTTTTCTTCAACAACCATTGGCTCAACAAGGGCCTGGTTGCCGTCGCGCAGATCCACGCTGCACCAGATCGGCGCTTTCTCAATCTCTTTATTCGGCCACTCCCGCTCCGGGTAATTCATGACCGGTACTCTCTGATATCTCTTATAATTCATCATAGTTTCTTTCCTCCGCTTTTCTGATAAAAGTTATTTTCATTCCTGCATTTCATGAATTTTTGTAATCATGCAGTCTTTCCAGGCACTGCAGTTTCCCTCCAGCTTCATAGTCGCAGGCCACGGAGTCGGTAAACCACGCTGTACTTCTCAATTATAAACAATGTTACGCTTTTAGGTCTAACCCCATTTTCATCAGTCCTTTTTTTGTGAAATTCAATCGACGGTCGCGTTTTTGACCGTCCTTTTCCGTTTTTTCATTATATCACTGTGAAAATGGAATCGCAAGGATCTATGCCATAACATTTAGATATAGGAGATATGAAGTGTTACAGTACACGGGCACTCCATGCCCGCACACTGTAACAGGATTTTGCCGATGCTTCGCATTCCGTATCGACAAAATCCGCGGTCATAACGATATCATACGGAATTTTCAGTTCAGAAAATTCTTACCCATGAAAAGTAACTATGAAGTCACTATGAAGTCACTATACACCTCCCAAGCCTTTCTGGGACTGTAACCGTATATAAAATGAGGCAGCGAATTTTTTCACTGCCTCATCGTTCATCTTTTATATTTCAAGCAATCAGCCTTCTGTCACATGACCTTTTTTCTTCAATACATCGATCACCTGATCCACATACTTCTCGCAGATCTCCGGTGTCTCCGCCTCGACCATAACGCGGATCAGCGGCTCTGTTCCGCTCTGGCGGAGAAGAAGCCTGCCGTCATTTCCAAGTGCCTCATCAACGGCCTTTCCTGCTGCCTGCACATCCGGGTCATTTAATGCCGCCGCCTTGTCTGCCACGCGGACATTTTTTAAGAGCTGCGGAAGGATCGTAACCTCGGAAGCAAGCTTTCCGAGCGTCTCCTTCTTCTCCAGCATAACCTCCATGATCTTTAAAGACGTCAGGATTCCGTCACCGGTAGTCGCATATTTGCTGAAAATAATATGTCCTGACTGCTCGCCGCCGAGGCAGTTTCCGGTCCTGGACATGTTCTCGTATACATATTTGTCGCCGACAGCCGTCTTCTCGTAGCCGATTCCCTCACGGTCGAGCGCCTTGTAGAGACCGAGGTTTGACATAACTGTGGTAACGATCTTATTGTTACGCAGAAGTCCCTGTTCCTTCATGTACTTTCCACAGATGTAGAGGATCAGGTCGCCGTCCACGACGTTTCCGTTCTCATCCACAGCCAGGCAGCGATCCGCGTCACCATCATAGGCAAAGCCCACATCGAGACCTTTCTCCTTCACGAATTTCTGAAGGTTTTCAATATGAGTGGAACCGCAACCGCGGTTAATGTTCAGTCCGTCAGGCTTATCGTTGATGACATAAGTGTCAGCGCCGAGGGCATCAAATACGCTCTTCGCAACGGAGGAGGCGCTTCCGTTGGAGCAGTCGAGGCCAACCTTCTTCCCCTTAAAGGATCTCGTAGCGATGGAGATCAGGTAACCGATATAGCGGTTTCTTCCCGCTGCAAAATCCTGCGTTCTTCCGATATTTTCTCTCTTTGCAAGCGGGATCTCTTCCATCTCTCCGTCTAAGTACTTCTCGATCTCTGTGATCACACTCTCCTCGAGCTTCTCGCCGTTGCCGTTCATGACCTTGATTCCATTGTCATAGTATGGATTGTGGCTGGCGGAGATCATAATCCCACAGTCAAAATCTTCCGTGCGGATCACATGGGACACGCTCGGCGTTGTCGTTACATGCAAAAGATAAGTGTCCGCACCGGATGCTGTGAGTCCCGCTGCAAGGGAGTACTCAAACATATAGCTGGAGCGTCTCGTATCTTTTCCGATCACAACTCTGCAGCGGTCTCCCTTTGCCTGTTTTCCATAATACCAGCCGAGAAATCTTCCGACTTTATACGCATGTTCCACGGTAAGATCAACATTTGCCTCACCGCGGAAGCCGTCGGTACCAAAATATTTTCCCATTCCTCAATTTCCTCCATATCCCGCGAACCTTATAGAGAATCGGACATTTCCATAAAACGATATCCTCATTCTCTATAGAGTCCGCGGTTTTCTGTCTCTTCATAGATTATGCGCATCTGCACCAAACTGTCCGGCATTGATACGCTGCTGACAGGACTTCGCAGCTCCTGTTTTCTCTGATAAAACAGGCTGCCGGAGAACATGTCTTCACCGACAGCCGTATGTCTTTTCATAAGCAGGACCGGTCATTCATTGCCAAATCCTGATCTTTATCCCAGTCCGATAAAACTCCACCGCTTTCAGGCAGTGAATCCTTCTACCAGGTAATCTCCTTCAGATATCTCGCAACTGCATCCTTCCACTCCGGGAGACGCTCGAAGCCGTTCTCTGTAAGCTTTTCCTTGCTCATCCGGCTGTTCATCGGGCGTTTTGCCTTCGCTGCCGGGTACTCGTCGGAATGCACCGGTGTCACCTTGACATCCATGCCGGCTGCGCGGAAGATCTCGCACGCGAACTCATACCAAGAGCAAAGTCCCTCGTTTGTCGCATGGTATCTGCCGTATTTGTCGGTCTGGATCATATCCACAAGGAGTCTTGCGAGATCGTAGGTGTAGGTCGGGGATCCGATCTGGTCATCAACGACAGATGCGGCTCCACGCTCCTTTCCGATCCGAAGCATGGTCTTAATGAAGTTCTTGCCGTTTACACCGAATACCCAGGCAATGCGGACGGTAAAGAATTTCTCCACCAGCTCCTCAACTGCAAGCTCACCTTCGTACTTTGTCTGTCCGTAAACATTTAACGGATGTCTCTCATCATCCGGCTCCCATGGGCGGGTTCCCTGTCCATCAAACACATAGTCTGTGCTGATGTACATCATCTTGATGCCGAGCTTTTTGCAGACTTCCGCGATATTTCTTGTTCCGCCTGCGTTGACCTTCCGGCACACCTCGATATTGTCCTCCGCCGCGTCAACTGCTGTATAAGCGGCACAGTGGATGACCGCTTCGACATTTGCCTCCGTAATCACACGGTCGCATGCCTCTTTATCGGTAATATCCATCTCTGCAAGATCGACTCCGACCGGAGTCAGACCGCGTTTTTCCATCTCATTTACAACGTCATGACCAAGCTGGCCTTTTACGCCTGTTACTAAAACTCTCATGTTCGCGTTATTCCTTTCACCTGAAAGTGCCTTACTTTAAATCTTTACCAAGGCGGTCGCCGTACATATTATCAAAGTAATTGCTGTACTCCCCGCTTAAGATGTGCTTCCACCAGTCTTCGTTGTCCAGATACCACTGGATCGTCTGCTGGATACCGGTATCAAAGTTGTATTTCGGCTTCCAGCCAAGCTCTGTCTCAAGCTTTGTCGGGTCGATGGCGTAACGTCTGTCGTGGCCCGGACGGTCTGTTACGAACTTGATGAGGCTCTCCGGCTTATTTAATGCCTTTAAGATCGTCTTAACGACCTCAAGGTTTGTTCTCTCATTGTGTCCGCCGACGTTATAAACCTCACCGACACGTCCGTTGTGGATGATCAGGTCGATGGCCTCACAGTGGTCGGAAACATGGAGCCAGTCGCGGACATTCTCGCCTGTTCCGTATACCGGAAGCGCCTCGTCTGCGAGGGCACGGCTGATCATCAGCGGAATCAGCTTCTCCGGGAAGTGGTACGGGCCGTAGTTGTTGGAGCAGCGGGAGATCGTCACCGGAAGTCCGTAGGTTCTGTGGTAAGCGAGAACGAAAAGATCTGCGCTTGCCTTGGAGGAAGAGTACGGGCTGGAGGTGTGGAGCGGTGTCTCCTCTGTGAAGAAGAGATCCGGGCGGTCCAGCGGAAGATCTCCGTAGACCTCATCGGTGGAAACCTGATGGTAACGCTTGATCCCGTAGGTGCGGCATGCGTCAAGCAGCGTTGTGGTTCCCATTACGTTTGTGCGGACAAAGCTCTCCGGATCTACAACGGAACGGTCAACATGGCTCTCCGCTGCGAAGTTTACAACGATATCCGGTTTTTCTTTTTCGAAGAGGTCGAATACGAATTTACGGTCTGCGATGTCGCCCTTTACGAACTTGTAGTTCGGCTTGTTCTCGACCGGCTTTAATGTCTCAAGATTTCCGGCGTATGTTAAGAGATCGAGATTTACGATCTGGTACTCCGGGTATTTGTTTACCATATGGTGGATGAAGTTCCCGCCGATAAATCCGGCGCCGCCTGTTACGATGATTTTCATGTGTTTATTTCTCCTTCATGAACATGATCCTGACTGCAAAATTTTCATACAGAAATACACTCAGCTCATGTTCCATCCTTTCCTGTATCAATTCAGAAGCTTTCACTCAAACGCTTTGTGTTTGGGCGTGAGTGCGCTGAAAGCCTGCTGTTTTTTCTCTTTACTTATCTGCGTGTCCCGGCAGTTTGTCGATATATTTTCCGTCGATAACATCCTTTAAGTACTGGCCATACTGGTTCTTCTTGTAGATCTCGTATGCGGCCATAACCTCTTCTTTGGAGATCCAGCCATTTGTGTAGGCGATCTCTTCCAGGCACGCGATCTTTCTGTGCTGGTGGGTCTCGATGGTCTTGACGAAGTTTGTGGCCTCAACTAAGGACTCGTGGGTACCGGTATCCAGCCATGTGAAGCCCTGACCTAAGAGTGTTACATCAAGCTCACCGTTCTCAAGGTAGATCCGGTTCAGGTCTGTGATCTCAAGCTCGCCTCTTGCGGATGGTTTTAAGTTCTTTGCGTACTCCACAACGCGGTTGTCGTAGAAATAAAGACCGGTTACGCAGTAGTTGGACTTCGGCTTCTCCGGCTTCTCCTCGATAGAGATTGCCTTTCCTGTCTCGTCGAACTCAACGATACCGAAACGCTCCGGATCATCTACATAGTAGCCGAATACAGTGGCGCCTTTCTCCTTCTCTGCGGCTGCGCGGAGACGCTTCTTTAAGCCCTGTCCGTGGAAGATATTATCTCCTAAGATCATCGCAACAGAGTCACCATTGATGAATTTTTCACCGATGATGAACGCCTGGGCAAGTCCGTCCGGGCTCGGCTGTACGGCGTAGGATAAGTTCACGCCGAACTGTTTTCCGTCACCTAACAGCGCCTCGAATCTCGGGGTATCGTCCGGTGTGGAGATGATGAGGATATCTCTGATTCCCGCATTCATCAGTACGGATAACGGATAATAGATCATTGGTTTATCATAAATTGGTAAAAGCTGCTTGGAAGTTACCTTAGTGAGCGGATACAGTCTTGTGCCGCTTCCGCCGGCAAGTATGATTCCTTTCATATGCTCTCCTTTTCTCATCTGTTTTTGGGCACACTACGCCCTATACTGGGGTCATTATAGCATAAATGCCTTTTCTTTTAAAGGTACTTCCTCTTATAATTCTCTTAAAAAACATGAAGATTTTTGTGGATTTTTTATAATCTCCCCCATATTTCACATCATACCTATAATGTTCGCTGTCCGTTTTCCTCTGCAGACATCTTTTTTTCCTTCTGACTCCTTTCTTAACTGCCCCTGCACCTTCTTCGACATTCATTTCCCTTTGCAGTTCTATTCTTAAATATTCTTATAGACTATCCCTTTTTTAAGAAAATTCGCTGAAATCATACCACAGGACCATACTTAAAAACCGTAACTTTTCCCAATTGAAAATCTCATAAAAATATGTTAGAACCAATATTATATTTTTTTCTGGAGGATGTATTTGCATATGAACAACCGTCTTTTCAGCCGGAAAGATCTGGTGCGCCTGATCATACCCCTGATCGTGGATCAGTTTTTACAGGTCGCCGTCGGCCTTTCCGACTCCATCATGGTCGCCCGGGTCGGGGAAGCCGCCGTCTCCGGTGTTTCTCTGGTCGACACGGTCATGCTTCTCATCATCAACATTTTCACTGCTCTCGCCACCGGCGGTGCCGTGATCGCAGGGCAGTACCTCGGGAGAAGGGACCCGAAGACCGGATGTGAAGCAACCGCCCAGCTTTTTAACTTCACATTCCTGTTCTCGATCTTTATTATGATCCTCGGCTACCTCGGGCAGAACGTGATCCTGTACCATGTATTCGGAAAGATCGAGGCGGACGTCATGAAGGACAGCCGTACCTATCTGCTGATCGTCCTGTCTTCCATCCCGATGATCGCCATGTACAATGCGGGAGCCGCGATCTTCCGCGCCATGGGAAATTCCAATGTCGCAATGAAGACCTCACTTCTCATGAACTCCATCAACGTATTCGGAAACGCGCTTTTGATCTTCGGATTTCACCGCGGCGTTGAAGGTGTCGCGATTCCGACTGTCGTCTCCCGTGGTGTTGCCTGCGTGGTGATTCTTATTTTGTTAAACAACCAGAAACATGAACTTCACATTTTGCACCCATACCCGTTTAAGATCAAGTGGAATGTGCTGAAAAAGATCCTCTATATCGGAATTCCGAACGGCCTGGAGAACAGTATGTTCCAGCTTGGAAAGATCGCCGTTTTAAGTCTCGTCTCCGGTCTCGGAACCGCATCCCTGGCAGCGAACGCGGTCGGCAATAATATCGCGAACTTTGCGATCCTGCCCGGCATGTCCTTCGGCTTTGCACTTCTCACGGTCTGCGCCCAGTGCGTCGGCGCGGGAGATTTCGAGCAGGTAAAATATTACACAAAGCATATGATGCGCGTGGAGTATCTCTGCCTGATCGCATCAAACCTCATCGTGATCCTGGCGCTGCCGTTTATCCTGTCGGTCTACAATCTCTCCGACGAGGCCGCCCAGTATGCAAACGATATTATCCTGTATCATGCTGCCTGCGTTGTGACGATCTGGCCGCTGTCCTTCACGCTGCCGAATACGCTGCGCGCCGCGGCGGATGTGAAGGTCACCATGGTGCTCTCCATCATCTCCATGTGGGTGTTCCGGTTTGGTTTCAGCTACCTGCTGACCATGGTGTTCCATATGGGAATCTTCGGTGTCTGGGTTGCTATGACCATCGACTGGCTTGTCCGCGGAATCTTCTTCGTCTGCAGGTACAGGAGCGGGCGGTGGCAGAAGATTATTTTCTCATAAAGAGAATGTGCCTTTTGTGAAATAGGGAATTTCTTGGAATTTCCCATTTTTCAAGTCGAACGTCCATGAGACTTGACACGTAATTCTGGTCAGCGCAAGCTTACATATTCTTTACAGAATCACTGCGCATCCTCGCGGAGCGTCTCTCTCAGTCGGAGACCTAACTCCCACTGAGACTAATTTGTTATGACTCACCACCTGAAGAGGCGGGAGTCTTCTCGACTGAGGTAAAAAATACCTTCGAAGATCATTTCTGGTCCTCGAAGGTATTTTTTAATTAGTTCTCATTCATCTTCGCAAGCTTCGCCGCCTGATCCGCCGCAATAAGGCTGTCGATCAGCTCCTGAATATCGCCGTCCATGATGGCATCGATCTTATAGAGTGTCAGCTTGATCCTGTGGTCTGTCACACGTCCCTGCGGGAAGTTGTAGGTACGGATCTTCTCGGAGCGATCACCGGTACCGATCTGGCTGCGGCGCTCTGCCGCCTCCTCATTCTGGCGTCTCTCCAGCTCCATATCATATAACTTGGAACGCAGTAAACGGAACGCTTTCTCCTTGTTCTGAAGCTGGGACTTCTCAGTCTGGCTGTAGATCACGATTCCTGTCGGGATATGGGTTAAGCGCACCGCGGAGTCTGTGGTGTTGACACACTGTCCGCCGTTACCGGACGCACGCATAACATCAATACGGATATCCTTATCATCGATCACAACGTCGAATTCCTCAGCCTCCGGCATGATGGCAACGGTTGCCGTGGAGGTGTGGATCCTTCCGCCGGACTCTGTCTCCGGGACACGCTGTACACGGTGGACGCCGCTCTCGTATTTTAACTTGGAGTAAGCGCCGTGTCCGGTGATCATAAACTCAACTTCCTTCATGCCGCCGATTCCGCTCTCACTGACGTTGATCATCTCTGTCTTCCAGTGCTGGCTCTCCGCATAGTGCACATACATGCGGTATAACTCGGAAGCGAATAATGCTGCCTCGTCTCCGCCTGCACCGGCACGGATCTCGACGATTACGTTCTTCTCATCGTTCGGGTCTTTCGGGAGAAGCAGGATCTTTAACTCCTGTTCCAGCTCCTCGATCCTCTTCTTTGCGTCGGCAAGTTCTTCCTTCGCGAGTTCCTTCATCTCCTCGTCGCTCTCCTCATCGAGAAGCGTAAGGCTGTCCTCCACGTCCTGTTTCGCCTGCTTGTACTGCTTGTATGCGTCAACGATCGGCGCCAGGTCTGCCTGCTCCTTCATCAGCTTGCGGAATTTTCTCTGGTCTTCCGCCACCGACGGGTTATTTAATTCCAGCATTAACTCTTCGTAATGCCGTAACATGTCATCCAAACGGTCAAACATCTATAAAACCTCCTCATACGCCTGCGGTCTGCCAGGCTCCGCACACAACGCGGTCTTTTCCTGCCAGATCCTGAATCACTCTTGTATCCTTAAAACCATGGATATCCAGCAGTTCCTTCACCGCTGCTCCCTGGTCATATCCGGTCTCAAAATACACATGTCCTCCCGGCGTCAGATGTTTGGCACATTCTTCTGCCAGAATTCTGTAAAAATAAAGCCCGTCCGCGGTCCCGTCAAGAGCTCCTCGCGGCTCATGGTCCCGCACTTCCGGTTCCAGCTCTTCGATAACTGCGCTGGGGATGTAGGGTGGGTTGGAAACGATCACATCAAACTGTTCTGTCTCCGGAAAATTGCTGAACATGTCACTGTGGCGGAATGTTACACCTGCCTGCGACAGCTTGCTGGCTTCAGAAATCTTGCGTTTTGCAGAATTATTCTGTTTATTCTGATTATTTGTCAGATTCGTGCAATTCTGTATTTGTTCTGTCCTGCTGCTGACTGCATCATTATTTACATCGTTGTTTTCAAGAATCTCTTCTGAATTTCTTTTTGCAACCTTTAACGACTCTTCCGAGATATCCGCGCCTTCCACATGCGCATATCCTCCAAGCTTCTTCAAGCTCACCGCAATACAGCCGGATCCAGTACACATATCAAGGATCGAAATATCCTTATCCTTCTGCTCCTGCAGCACAAGCTCCACCAGCGTCTCCGTATCCTGCCTCGGGATCAGTACATGCTCATTGACAAAGAACGAAAGTCCCATGAACTCCTGTTGTCCTATGATCTGCTGCAGCGGAATGCGGGCTACGCGTTTTTTCAGTGCGTTCTCATACGCTGACAGTTTCTCTTTCAGCCACAGTTCTACACAGTCCAGCGCGTTTTTGCTCTCCAAAGAATTACCAGTCTGCTCTTGAGCAGTCATTTTCTGTGCCGTGCTTCCGACAATGTTCTCCCTTGCGCAAAGAAAATACTGCGCCCTGGAGATCCCGAAGCTCTGCTCAAACAGATACCAGGCGTCAAGATCCGCCTCCACAATCCCCGCATTCTTTAAGATCTTTTTTCCGTAGTTTAGGACATCTGCCCAGATCTTAAATTCACGCACACTATTTCCCGCGCATAGATCATCTCCAGACCGACCTGTTCCAGCCCCGACAGCGTTCTTCATCTCGCTCATGCCGTTATCTCCTGCGCGTTCTTCCCTGTCTGATCTTCTCTCTCAAAATATCCTGCCGGATACTGCTCCGGGAAATTTTCTTCCAGATATTTCTTCCAGTCAAACACAGCCTCGACCGCGACAATCGCTACCTCGATCATCGAGTCATCCGGCTCCTTTGTCGTAAGTCCCTGCATCCACATGCCCGGACGGCTGACGATGTCCATGATCTTCGAATTGCTGGTTCCTGCAAGGCGGAGCACCTCATAGGAGACACCCGCGATCACCGGGATCAGGACGATCCGGCTGACGATCCGAAGCCAGATCGTATCTACACGGACCACCATGAAGAACAGGATGCTGATCACCATAACGATCAGAAGAAAGCTCGTTCCGCAGCGCTTATGCTCTTTGGAGCTTTTTCTTACATTCTCCACGTTGAGCACAAGGCCATGCTCTAAGCAATTGATGCATTTATGTTCCGATCCGTGGTACATGAACGTCCGCTTGATGTCATCCATCCGTGAGATCACCTTAATGTAGGTGATGAAAATCGCAATTCGGATACAGCCTTCAAGAATCGCCATCACAGTCTCAGAGTGGATAAATTTCCGGAAGATTCCCGCGATCAAAAGCGGGAGTACCATAAAGATCGCAATCGCCATAAAGATGGAGAATACCATCACCGCCGACATAACGACATTATCTACTTTTTCACCAAATGTATCGATCAAAAATTTCTCGAACTTTCCCGGCTCCTCGTCCTCCTCATCGTCCTCAAAGAAGCTTGCCGACCATGTCAGGGAACGCATTCCCAGGATCATGGAGTCCGCGAAACTAAAGATTCCTCTCACAAACGGCAGGGAGAAAAACTTTACTTTTTCTGTCATGCTCACATAGGTATCTTTCTTGACAACGATCTCGCCGTCCGGCTTTCTGACAGCCGTGGCGTAATTGTCCTTGTTCTTCATCATGATACCCTCTAATACTGCCTGTCCCCCGATACCGGAATATTTCAAGATTTTACCTCCATATATGTCTCATAGTGTCATACCAGAATCGCTCCGCACTTCGTGCTCCCGCGATTCTCCACAAACATTCATAATCCGCTCATTTTTCTTACGAAAAATGGCTGCTTGTTCATGTTTGTGCGGGAATCAAAGAGAAAAAATCCCCTGCAAGCAAGCTTGCGTTGATTTTTTCTCCTTGATTCCCTGTATGACAAAAAAGGCTGAGTTTTCAGAGTTATCCAAAAGCTCAACCTTTCACTAATCAAACCTTATTTGTCTGTTTTCATACCATACTTACGGTTGAACATCTCGATACGTCCGCGAGCGGAAGCAGCCTTCTGCTGACCAGTATAGAATGAATGGCATTTGGAACAGATTTCTACGTGAATGTCTTTCTTGGTAGAACCAGTTACAAATTCATTACCGCAGTTGCAAACGACCTTGGCCTGATAGTAATTTGGGTGGATTCCCTGTTTCATGATTTTCACCTCTTTAAAATTTTTGGTACATGACTGACAGTCACGTTACGTTAATAAAAAATAATACAGCTTTACAGCCATATGTCCTGTTCCGCCAGAACAGCTTCATAATTATAGCATATCCATATTGCTAATGCAAGTATATTTTCCGCGGTTTTTCATGATTTTTGCAGGTTATCCACAAGAGTTCTCACATCGCCCTGCTTTTTCCCCATTATCTCCCCGTAAAACAAGTTAAGGCCGACCGCGAGCGGATTATTCCACCGGCAGCCAGCCTTTGTTTCCTATAAGATCACTGCGTCATAAACCTCTTCCGGCTTTGCATCAAGAAGACGTTTTGCCATATCCCGCTTCATCTGTGCCAGAATCACTTCTTCTTCCTCGGTGCGGTTTGGTTTTCTTGCCATCTCAATGAAATCCTGACGTACAAAGCCCGGGCGAATGGTGACAACCACCGTCTTTCCTCTGTAGCTGAACCGGAAATAATATCTTCCATGGGGGCTTTCCAGAATGCCTGCTGCCTCCGGCAGATCTTTGTCTACATGGATCCGTCCGCCAGTAACGCAGCGGGTCACCATCTCGAAAGCATCCAGCCCTCCAGGACCCGGAAATGCGGTGACGAGCTCGATCTCCCTGCGCTCCAGAAGTTTTCCGTCATCAAGCTGCGGAAACGCTCTCTGCATGACCTGAAACGCGTGTGCTACACCGCCCGGATATCCTACTCCGTGATACTTTAACAGGTCCTCAAAGCTGAATTCAAGTTTCTGTCCCTTTTCAAGTACTATAATTTTTTCCATTTTTATTTCTCCTTTTTCTTAAGATTTCTCATGTATTATTCCTGTCTGTTGTCCAGAATTTCAGAAACCTGTTCATCTGTCAACTCATACTGATAAACAAACTCGAAGAATTCCTTCACTTCCTCTTTCATGTCCATATCGGCGAAAATATCCGGATACTGGATCTTTGCGGCCCACTTGACCATGAGCGGTGTCTCCACACCTGCCGGATCCCAACGGTAAGCGCCGATCGGGATTTTATAGACCTGATGATTCTTCACTGCATTGATAACGGACCAGTCTCTTCCGGTCTGTTTGTTTTCCAAAAGATCCGATGGCATCAGATCTGAATGGTTTCCAATATAGATGATATCCGGATTCCATAAAAGCATCTGCTCCATGTCGACCTCGGCCATCTTTCCTGTCAGGTCTTCCGCCGGATTTTTCGCTCCGCTCGGGATCATCCAGTGGTCATACTGTTTTACGGACACATTCATATCACTGTAAAGCTCAACGACTGTCGGTTTGTCCTCTTCTGACACATCGGCAAGGCGTGAGGTAACCTCCTCGATTCCCTCGTCAATATACTGCACCAGCTGCTCTCCGCGCTCTTCTTTCTGGCAAACAGCTGCCATGATCTGAAGATTTTCTTTTACACTGTCCAATTCCGCGCTTCGAAGTGCCACAACTTTAAGTCCCGCGTTTTCCATCTTCTCGATTTCCTTGTCATTCGTCGAATAGATGAATACAACATCTGGGCGCAGTTTCAGGAGTTCCTCAACATTTACGGTGGAATCCTTTGTGCACCAGTCTGTCTCTGCATTTTCCAGCTGCGGGTACATGTCCTTCAGCACGCTTTCATTGTACGCTGTGATGGAAGATGGGTTGCAGCCGACGATATTGTCCGTTGCGCCCTCGATCGCATAGTAGATGGACGGGAACGGCTTGCCGACTGTGGCAACACGCTCCGGAACCACATCAAATTCGATCTCCTTTCCGCGCACATCTGTGACTGTATAGCTTCCGCTCTCCGTCTCAGCTGCCGCTTCTGTCTGCGTCCCAGGAACTGTTGTCGCAGCCGCTTCTGTACTCTGACTGGCATTGTTTCCGCTGCAGGCAGTCAGCGCAAATGCAGCAGCTCCTGCTAAAACTAAGCCCATCATTTTTCTCATGTCTTTATTCCTCCGTTTGTTTTCTAAACTGAAATTTAAACACTTAAAGGATAAACCTCCATCAGATCTGCCGCCTCTTCCCGCAGGATATACGGTCTCTGGCGCAATCCTTTTCCAGTGTCGATCCGCTCTTTAAGAGAAGTACCTCTGATTCTCTCTTTCAGACATGTCTGCACTTTTTTCAGTTCCGCTTCACTGTAAGGCGCTTCTTCCAGAACAGACAATGCCTCATCGATCTGTTCCTTTGAATTAAAGGTTCCCAGAACGGAATGTACCCATGGGATCGACAGCACATAGCTGTAAGCCGCCTGCACAAGACTCTGATCTTCCCGGATCCGTATCGCGTCAAAAATATGGGAATATTTCAGAATATCTCCCGTTGCCAGCGGATTCATGGCTATGGTTCCCGCCCCGCTTTCCCATGTTGCTTTCAGTCCGTCCGCCCGGTACGCGCTGTTGACCACATTGAACCCCTGCACACTGTAGTCAAAGGGATACTCTTTTACGATCGGTTCGAGTTCCTGATTTTTCATATGCGCGGAGATCGCGATATGTTTTATCAATCCCTCTTCTCTGGCCCTCTCCATCTCTTTGAGTACTCCATATGCCTTCGCGCCGCTCCATTCTACGCCGCTTTTAACGCCCCAGAGGCAGGTAAACGCATCGATGCTGTCCACACCAAGCCGTTTCAGGGAATTTTCCAGATCCCGTCTAAATGTTTCATGATCTCCTGCATGTGTCTTTGACATGATAAAGAACGGGCGTTCTCCCTTTTTCATTTCTTTCACCGCCTCTCCCAGGATCAGTTCCGAATATCCTTCCCCGTAGGTGACGGATGTCTCAAAAAAATTGATTCCTTTTTTATAGGCATATAAAAAGTTCTGAACATGTTTGTCCATATCTGCCGGATCATTCAGATGATGGGTCCCCATGGAAATTCTGGACACGGAAATTCCTGAACGTCCTAAAACCGTATACTTCATTTTTCTCCTCTCTCTTTCTCCTCTTTCCGGTCATTGTCTGCGATCCGGTAAGGTGCGATCGTTCGGTAGGTTCTTCCTTCAGCTGAAAAATCCAGAATTCTGGCATGCGTCTGGAAGAATTCTTCCACATTGTTTTCGGTAATGATCTCCGCCGTGTCTCCGAACTTCTGCCGGTAATTTTGCCCCAGCAACAGCGTCTTGTCTGACAGTTGCAGCGCATGAGCCGGGAAATGTGTGTTGATGACGCAGGCCGTATTCTTTTCCTGATTGATATACGAGATCGCGTCCAAAACCCGCAGCTGGTTCTTCATGTCCAGATTTGACTCCGGCTCATCTAAGATCAGAAGTTTCGGTCCTGAGACCAATGCCCGCGCAAGCATTACCATCTGCAGCTCGCCGCCGGAAAGTTCGTTGCAGTACCTCCCTGCAAGTTTTCCGACGCCCAGTTCCTTTAGCATCTCATTTGCCTTGTCAAACTGATCTTTTTTCGGAGTATAGAAGAAACTGTTCTCTTTGTCGAGCCCCATGACGACCATTTCCAGAACTCCATAGGAAAATGCGCTCCGTTTTGCCTGCGGCACATAGCTGATCTGTCTCCAGAGTTCTCTATCGGAATATGCTTTTAAATTCTTCTCAAGGATCCGCGCCTCTCCCCCGTTCCATGGCAAAAAACCCATGATGCATTTTAAAAGAGTCGTTTTTCCCACGCCGTTCGGACCTAAGATCGTCATAATCTTCTGCTCTTCCAAGTCAAACGAGATATTCCTCAATATTTCCCTTTTCCCATAAGAAAAACTTCCATTCTTTACTCCCAGTATCATTCCCTGCCTCCTGACGTCTTTCTGAGGATCACGGCAAAAAACGGAGCGCCGACCATTGCTGTCAGGATGGACAGCGGAACCTCTCCCGCTGTGGCCGCTCTGGCTGCCGTATCGATCAACAGCAGGTAGATTGAACCCATAAGCACACTTGCCGGAATCAATGTCCGGTGGTCATTTCCGATCAGAAGTCGTGCAATATGGGGAATCACCAGACCGATCCATCCAATGATACCGCAGACGGACACGGTGACCGCAGTCATGATCGTTGCAATCAGGATCACGGCGAGGCGAAGCTTTTTGACGTTGATTCCCAGGGATCTGGCTTCCTCCTGATCCAGTGAAAGCAGGTTCATCTTCCAACGAAGGATCATGGCCACTGCCAGACACGGAATCTCAATTGCTGCGCAGAGCAGGACATCCCTGTATGAAACATTTGCCAGACTTCCCATCAGCCACATGGTGATCGTCGGAAGCTTGTCTTCCGGATCCGCAATGTACTTGATAAAGGAAACCAGCGCATCAAACATGGACTTCACAATAACGCCCGACAGCACCAGCACGAACAGTTCGCTGCGCCTCTTGATGCGTGATAGGTTCAGAACGATCACCACTGCCAGAAGGCCGCAGCCGAGTGCGATCACCTGTGTAGCAGCCATGCCACACGATAACAGGATCGCTAACGCCGCGCCAAATCCAGCTCCCGAAGAGACTCCGAGAATATCCGGGCTTACGAGTGGATTCCCGAAAACGGCCTGATAAATCGCGCCGGAAACAGAAAGCCCTGCCCCCACCAGAATTCCCATAAGGATTCTCGGAAGGCGGATACTCAGTATAACACTTGACTCGTATACATCCATTCCATCAGTCTTTCCGATGAACGATCTCCCTATAATTTCGAATGCCCGAAACGGACTGATCGGATATCGTCCTACACAGATCAGTACCAGAAACAGGACGATCAGAGCGATGGTCATGATGAACATCGCCGGTCTTTTATTATTTTCCAGAATTCCTCGATCCATTGTTGTCTCCTTACACATGGCTCATTGGTTAGTCACCACTAATTAGATATCACTAACTATACATTATTTTTCGAATTTTGTAAAATAAATAAAATTGTTCATTTATAAATAAAAGCTATGATACATTAAAAATGAGCCCCGGCACATTCTCACGCCGAGCGCGGGCGCTTGCGACAATCTACATCTTCGTGCGAGTGTGCATCAAAATAGGCGGCCCGCTATCGGACCGCCCCGTAAAATTTCATGATCTCTTTTATAAACTGCTGCACTTCTTCCTGCTTCCAGCTGTCTTTTGTCCAGGCAATGCAGATTGGAACAGGCTTATCGCCTTCCAACTGTTTCCCAACGATTCCATCATTCTGACGGATCGCCTCCGCCGGAAAGTATCCTGTCGCCATATTTGCGGCGATCATCTGAAGCGCCGTGCTTTGCTGGTCGTATCTCCATGAGACCTGCGGCCCCTCCTCATAACCTGCCTGTAAGAATATCTGCCGTAATGCCTCTGTTTTGTAATGGTCGTGTTTTGTGGATACCATCTTTTCTTTCGCAATCATCGGTACTGTGATCCGCTCTTCATGTGCCAGCGCATGGTTTTTCGAGACACAGTACAGCATTTCTGTAGTCTTAAGTTCCGCCCATTTCAAATCATTTTCCATTGGAGCTCCACCGTGATTCAGGACCAGAACGGCATCCAGCTTCTTGTCCCGCAGTTTCTCGATCAGTTCTGATGTAGAATCCACGGTCACCTTTATCTCCACATTCTGATACTTTTCGGCCTCATTCGAAAAATACTCCATGTAGGCGGCAGAACCCGCAGATTTTGTCAGACCGATCCGCAGATTTCTCGTATGTTTTACCATATTATGTACCTGGTCATCGAATTCCTTCGCGTGATCCAGCATCTGGGACGCATATTGGTAAAATCCTTCCCCCGCCTTCGTGAGCCGGATACTTTTCCCTTCCTTATCCACCAGGCGGACCGCATACTCCTTCTCCAGTTCACGGATCGCAGCCGTAACCGCTGGCTGCGTCACAAAAAATTTTTTCGCGGCCTGCGTGATGCTGTGGCATTCGCAGACCATGCAGTAGTATTTCAGTTGTTGTAATGTCATTTTTTCACCATGTATTGATCTATTAGGACTATAAATGTTTAAAATATATAAGTTAGTTCTTACTAACCGTATATATTATACTACATGGTTTTTGATGTTGCAAGTCTCTGAACAATTCTCACAGTATATCAGTTCTATTCCGGTTACTGTACACGCCTTGCGCAAACAGTAACTGATTTTACCGATACTTCGCATTCCGAATCGGCAAAATCCACTACCACCACTGTATTGTACGGAATTTTCAGTTCAGAAAATTCCTACCCGTGTGCAGTAACCTATTCCGTCCGTTCACATTTCTTTAATTTTCCCAATCTTATTTTCTGCAATATACGTATTATAGAACTCCTCAAATACATCTGCCGCCAGACAGACCGTCTCCAGACAGCGCACATCGTCCTTCTTATAGACTTTCACCAGCTCTGAGCAATCTGTATTTCCAAGCTTATTGCGGAATGCCTCCACGAGATCTGCGCATGTATCCTTAAAACCATCGGTCGCATGGGCACGGGTATTTACCGTCAGCCGTCCCAGCGCTGCCATCGCACCGCATAATGCGCCGCAGGATGATCCGCATCCCATTCCGCCGCCAAACGCACTGACCAGCTTGAAATCGTCTTCCGTAAGACCGATCCCGTATTCCTCGTCAATACATCTTAAGATCGTCTCCGCACAATTGTAATCCTGTTCCAGATAGTATTTTTTTACGTTATCTCTCAGCATACCCTCTTCCTCCAATTCTTTTTTCTGACTGAGTCCCAATTCTCTCTCAAAGTACTTTAATGATGAAAAATGATATCGACGCTCAAATTCTCTTTCATGAAGCTTTTTTATTCCTTTTATATGTTCGACATAATCATCAACAAATTTTATCACAGAATCTACTATCTTTTCAATATTATATATAACTTCTTTGTATTCGTCCTGATCAACAACAACGATACCTTCATTTATAAATTCTTGATTGGTGACAATTACCGCCTTTGTAAAATCCAGCCCAGAATGGTGCTTTCCCGATCTTTTCGATGCCTGGAAATGATACGCATATTTATGACGTATTTCAGTCCGAAATGGTACACATATCAAGTATCCATATTGTTTAACAAGAAGACATGAATATGGTCTATCCTCTTTGCTCAAAATTTCCTCATATATTTTAGGTGAATACCTCTGATAGAATTTTTTGCTTAATTTCTTTATATAAAATTTAGTTGATGTACTCATGGTAAGAATCCCCTAAGAAAAATAGACTGGTATAGAAAAGGGAGGATTTCTCCTCCCTCAAAGATTCTTCGCTCGGTCATTTTTTATTTTACCGACGAGTCAGAACCGTCACTCGTCTCATTGTTCGGTCACTTTTTATTTTACCGACGAGTCGGAACCGTCACTCGTCTCATCCGCGAAGGAAAGATTAGCTCTTTCACTGATAGTATAATGGATTTCTTATCGAAATACTATTAGCATTTTTTACAAAAAAGAACACTTGAATTTTACATGCTGCTGTTCATGCGGTACGCCGACAGTAACGGATTTTCTGCATTTCTTATTCCCCCCTATCCTTCCAACTTCCGCCCTCCCGACAGCACTCTCCACACTCCCGGCAGGAAGCGGACAAGGAATTTGGCGAGGATGTAAGAAACCATCACGGCGATCGCAGGAAGCAGGAAATAAACAATCAACGCGATTCCCGCAGCGGATACAGATCCGGCAAGCTGTCTTGCCGCAACAGCTATTCCTTTGTTTACGAATCGTACAACGATATAATGGATCGCATAAAGGAACATGCTCTGGCGCATCCATGGACGGATCTTCGGAAGACGCACTCCGCAGGCGAAGGCCCAGCACGTCATCGGCACAGCCATACGATAAAAGCAGGTCCAGAGGACGGCCGCTTCAGGTGCCATCATCCTCCGGTAACAGAATACAGAGATCATGACTCCCGCCAGGCCTTCTGCAAAACAGCGCCTTCTCACATGGTCCGGTATGACACTGGCTGTATTTCCATCTTTGTCCTCTGGAGCAGCTTTCTTTTCTTTCGTTCCATGATCTTCCTTCCACCCGGCTGCTTCTTCCTCCATACTTCTCTCCACCAGCCCGCGCCGATGGACTGCAAAGTATGCAGCAACCGAATAGTAAAGCAGGGCGTCCGTATTCGGATGGCGCATATCCAGATGGAGATGAACTGCAAATACAAGTCCCACGATCCATAAAAGACCGATCGCCCGATTCTTAACAAGTGCGTAGATCAGCGGTGACACGATGATCAGGAAGATCAGCTGATAAAGATACCAGAAGATCGGCGCATACGCATACTGTGACACCGCCCGCCAGATCTCCTGCACGGAAAATGGAATGATGTCACGTCCGACCACGGATCGAATGGCGAAAAACCGGGATGCTGCCATATAGCCCAGATAGTAGATGATATTCCAGACTACATAGGGGATCAGGACGCTGAAGATCCGGCTCTTCCATTTTCCGGTCAGCTTCCCCCAGGAAAAATTCCGGAAAAACAGGTAGGAGGACAGCAGAAAAAAGCCAGGAACGGCGATTTGTCCCAGTCCCACCGACACGAAATTTTCGATCCGGTCCGCAAGACTCCATATCCCATCCCGCGCCCCACCGGAAAACAGATCCACATTATAAGAGTGGACCCATATCACAAATATGCTGAACAAAAACATCAGCCATGATATCTGGTCATGAAATCGTTTTTCTCCGCTGCCTGTCACCATACGCACTCCCCACAGTTTTCTTTTATCTTATCATATAAAATATGACATTTCCAGACAGACTATCAAAGAATCCAAAATCAAGTCGAACGTCCGTGAGGTTTGACAGATCTCTCATTTCGCATTAATATTTGTGATGTCAGGGGCAAAAGGTCCGAAGCCCGACACAAGCCTGCTTGCAGGAGGATTTTAACCCTGATCCCCGCCCAAACATGTGTAAGCAGCCATTTTTCAAGCCTCAACACACCGTATCGGTGTGGGAAGTCTTAGTAAATAAGTAGCGCACCTAACTCATCACTGAAGTAACGAGAATGCGGTGCGCGTTTTTCAAAACTATCCTTTTGAAAGAAGGTCCTTATATGTACACTTTTCTCCAGTCCATCCTGCGCATGACCGCATGGCCGATGACACCCCCGGTGCCTTATTCTGCCTTTCACATTCTGCTGACCGTCTTTGGGGCAGGGTTTGCGGTCTCTTTTGCGCGGTTTTTCGGCCGAAAAATACGGTCCATGGCATCGCCTGAACCGTATTTCCGACATATTCTCTTTTCCTGTGGAGTACTTCTCGCACTCATGGAGCTCTATAAGCAGGCATTTTTATATGTCATCGAATTTCACGGGCATTTCGACTGGTGGTATTTTCCATTCCAGCTCTGCAGCATTCCCATGTACATCTGTCTTGCTGCACCGCTCCTTCACTCCGAAAAAACACTTCGCCGCGCTGCCACCTTCCTTCAGGATTTCGGGCTGCTGGGTGGAATCATGGCCCTGGCTGTGCCGCCAGGACTCATGCATCCGTACTGGACGATGACGCTCCATGGCTTCCTCTGGCATTTTATTCTGCTCTTCCTTGGACTTTTATCCTGTATGTCAGGCATCGCCGGACGTGAACGGCGGGATTATATGGATATTCTTCCGTTCTTTTTCCTATGCTGCCTGATCGCCTGTGTGATCAACATCGCCGCAGGTCCCACCGCTGACACTGACATGTTCTACATATCCCCATTTCATCCGTCCTCGCAGCCGGTTTTCCACGAGATCGCGTGTACAGCTGGTATCTTCTGGGGAAATCTGCTGTATGTCGTATCCATGATTGCCGGTGGATCTCTAATGCACAAAATTTCATCGCGGCTTTTATAACTAACACCCCTCCTCTGGCTTAGGCTCTGATTTGTTAATCACATGCAGAACCTTCCACTGGCAGCGTCTACCTGATGCATGTCTGGGAAAATAAAAGACCGATATCTCATTCCATCATAATGGTTTGACATATCAGTCTTTTTGATCATATCCTAATCTAAAACTTTTATTTCAAGCACTTATTAACCCACTCAATAAAGTTCGTCACAGAGTCCCCGGTACTCTCTGCCATCGTATGACCTTCCCCCCAGATCGTTGCAAAATCCACATCCACGCCATAATTTTTCAGCGCCAGCGCCAGATTTACTTCTGTCGTGAGGGATGTGTCGCTCTGGGCGATTCCGGTGCGGATACGCCAGTAATCGGCAACCGTAGATTTCTGATAACCATCATAGTAGCCTGAGAGGTAATAAAGCGGATTGTACATATTTCCCCTCTCAGTCACCGTCTTTCCCTCAGAATCTGTCTTCTCCATTGCTTCCGTGAATGCCGCGCCGTAGGTCTCGTCATTCTTTAAGAGGTCTGCCAGTGTAGCGTCAAAGTGGGATGTCGTTCCAGCGCCGTATCCGAATAAGGTATTCTCCGCTTGGCTCTCATCCAGGGCATCAAATGCGCCGATTCCCTTAGAGGCACGTTTGCATGCGTTTGTGAAATCCGCGATGCTGGTAATCGTTGCCGTGTTGGCTGCACTGTCATAGTTGATCCATGTTCCATCCGCATTCAAAGAATCGATGTAATCCTGTGCTGTCTCATAGGTGCCGGAAAGTGTCACGCCTCCGGTAGAGAGATTCCGGTCAACACCGTCCATAGCGTAAAAGTCAGGATCGCCCTGGCCAGCATTTCCGTCTGGTCTGCCGCTCTGTTTTCCGTCTGCCGGAGCATCGCCCTTCTGCATGTCATCAGGTATTCCGTTTCCGCCCTGCAACGCTCCATCCGGCTTCTGTCCGCCCTGACCTCTGCCGCCGCCCTGGCGTCCTTTTTTCGTCTCCACCGTATACGGGAACGTGGTATCTTCCAGAAAATTATTCAGTGATGTCTCCACCACACCTTTCAGATACTCATAATATGTGCCAGACTGATAGATTCCCTCCTCAGACTCCGTCAATGTCAGCACATTTCCCGAAGAATCCTTGAGTCCCAGATCATTGATATACTGTGCAAATGCCTCTGCCATTCCGTTCGACAGCGTCTGTTCCTGCTCCGTGAGGTCTGTTCTCGTATTTCCAAGATTCCACTCATACGCCTCATCCGCATAGTCCAGCTCCGTGATCGGGCACCAGCACATGGAACCTGTCACTGCGTCGCTGACACCGGAAACCGCTCCGATCGCGGTCAGATACGGCTCATAATCTTCGCTGTCGCCGGTTGCTCCCAAAAGTGCGCTCTGGGCTCCTCCGCCGCTCATGCCGAAGGAAAATACCCGGTCCACATCACCCGGGATCACACCGTCGTTGTAGCGGATATACCGGATCGCAGCCTTCAGATCCGTCACTCCCGCCGGTGCACCGGCGTCACGTCCGCGGCATCCTGCTGCCACATAGATAAATCCGGCAGCCGTGTAAGACGCCGAGTCCGCCACATAATCCGTCGGAGCTGTCATCGCGGAATATCCCGGCGTGTTGACCGGGATCACGATCGGCGCGGAATCCGCCGTGTATCCTTTGACTGCCGCCTGGCTGTTGATCGTACATGTAAAGGTTCCGTCCCCGTTATCCTTCGCGTTCATATATGCCGCCGGCACAAAGATTCCCAGCATTTCATATTCCTCATCCGCCGGATCTGCACAGTAAGAAATCCCTGTCTGCCAGTAAACTTTATCATCTGAATTATATTTCCACTTTGTAGCGTCGATCTGCGGCAGCGATGTCACTGCTGTCCCGCCGGCCCGCTCAGTCTCCGCCTGACTCGTCTCCGTTTCCGTCTGCGCCGCGCTGCTTCCGTTTTCTGCCGCATGATTGCTGCATCCGGACAATACCAGCGCCGCCGCTAAGAATAACCCAATTCTTCTTCCAACTCTCACCATGCTCTCTTCTCCTTTTCCCACATCATTATGTTCCATGTTTCTGAACCCGGATCATGACGCACTTTCATGCTCTCACGTCCGCGCATTTCTCCGGTCAATTCCAAACAGGCGTCTCTGACGCCCAATATGTTCAATATATTCACAGGGCAATGATCTTATCTCCTGATCCTGTTATTTTTATGTTACAGTTCAGCCATGCGCTGGTTTGAATGAGAAAGTGTGTTGCAAGCTTGCTTGCATAAGCACTTTTTCATCCAAATCAGCATATGGTGGAACCACCAAGCTTCTTGTTTTCATGAATATGAAAACAAGAAGATGTAATGGCTGAACTGTAACATTTTTATAGCTTAAAGATATTTTGTGAAAACCCTGTGAAAATATTGTGTTAATTTTTCAAATAATCGTGTCTTTTTTTCATCAAAGCAAAAAAGCTCCCCAGCAGCCTCATCAGCCACCGGGGAGCTCCCTGTGCAATTTATGAAATGAAATTTCGGGCGGATCGCCCGGATCAGACATATCTTCCGCTATTTCCTTACTCTACATGAAACGCATCCATTCCCGGATATACTGCGCTCTCGCCGAGTTCTTCCTCGATTCTTAAAAGCTGGTTATACTTCGCGACACGCTCGGATCTGGACGGGGCACCCGTCTTGATCTGGCAGGTGTTGAGGGCTACGGCGAGGTCTGCAATAGTCGTATCTGCGGTCTCACCGGAACGATGGGATGAGATTGCTGTGTAGCCGGCACGGTGCGCCATCTTGATCGCCTCCAATGTCTCAGATACGGAACCGATCTGATTTAACTTGATCAGGATGGAGTTTGCGCAGCCGAGCTTGATCCCTTTGGAAAGTCTCTCTGTGTTTGTTACAAAAAGGTCATCACCGACTAACTGTACCTTCGTTCCAAGCTCTGCGGTCAGCTTTTTCCATCCTTCCCAGTCTTCCTCATCAAGGGCATCCTCGATGGAAATGATCGGATATTTCTCAACAAGCTTCTTCCAATGCTCGATCAGCTCCTCGGATGTATAGACAGTTCCTGCCTTTGGGAGCTTGTACTCGCCAACCTTTCCTGTCTTCCACTCGGAGGATGCCGCGTCCATAGCGATCCTGAAGTCACGGCCCGGCTCATATCCGGCTTTCTTTACTGCCTCGAGGATCGTCTCGATCGCTTCCTCATCAGACTTCAATGCCGGAGCAAAGCCACCCTCATCTCCAACGGAGGTTGCAAGTCCACGTTCTTTTAAGATCGCAGCCAGTGCATGGAACACCTCTGCGCACCATCTTAAGCACTCCTTGAAGGACGGAGCTCCGACCGGCATGATCATAAATTCCTGAACATCAAGACCGGAGGAAAGTGCATGGCAGCCGCCGTTGATAATGTTCATCATCGGAACCGGAAGACGGTTTCCACCTATGCCACCGAGGAACCTGTATAACGGAATATCCAAGGAGATGGCTGCGGCACGCGCGCAGGCGATGGATACCGCAAGGATCGCATTCGCTCCAAGTTTTGACTTGTCCTTTGTTCCGTCAGCCTTGATCATCGCGCGGTCAACTGCATAAATATCGGACGCGTCCAGGCCTGTCAGGGTCTCATTAATAATTGTATTGATATTTTCAACAGTCTTTGTCACACCTTTTCCGCCATAACGTGCCTGATCTCCGTCTCTTAATTCCAGCGCCTCGAACTCGCCGGTAGATGCACCACTCGGCGCGGTTCCTCTCCCGATGGTTCCGTCTGCCAGATATACTTCTGCCTCAACCGTGGGATTTCCACGGGAATCTAAGATCTCTCTTCCAATGACTTTCTCAATTTCCAGATAATTCATCATCATAAGCTCCTTTCGAGTATCAACGCCAATTACTCTCCCACCCGGATCAGGCAGGAAAAACGACGTGATCTATTGATCTGTCCACCTGCGAAATCAACCACCAGCACATGTTTAGGAAATGCCAGTCAGTATTTCGGTTAGTTTTTTCTAACCATCATGATTTTATCATAGCATCATTTTCAGTTCAAGAGGATCGTATGCCAAAACATTCAATTGAAAAAAGTTGTCGTTACCATAAATTTATCGGCAATTCCCGGAATAAAAAAGAGTGTGTCTTTTTATGTAACAGAGAATTCCTCGAAATTTCCTGCTGCATAAAAAATGGACCATCCTGATATCCTTAGGATCGCCCATTTTTTCTATATTTATTCACATTTTTATTTCATCTGATATCAGCCCGTCACATGCAGCAGATCGACCAGGAATAACATCGCCAGTCCATAATAAACCACAATTGCGACAAGGTCGTTCACCGTCGTGATCAGCGGGCCGGACGCAACCGCCGGGTCTACGTTGATCTTCTTAAAGAACATCGGGATCAGTGTGCCGACCATACTGGAGATCACCATCGCTGTCACAAGCGCGATTCCGACACAGCCGGAGACAAGCAGCGCATGGTGGATCGGATATCCCTTGATCACGCAGATATAGATTCCGAGGAAAAGCCACGCCATAACTCCAAGAAACAGTCCGTTCACGAAGCCGATCTTCATCTCTTTCACAACAAGCATAAGCTTCTGCTTTGCAGTCAGTTCCTCATCCATAAGCACACGGATCGTAACAGCCAGAGACTGTGTTCCGACGTTTCCTGCCATGTCGAGGATCAGGGACTGGAAACACATAACAATCGGGATCACGGCAACGACAGACTCAAAAGCGCCCACAACGGAAGATACTACCATGCCCAGGAATAACAGAATGACAAGCCACGGAAGTCTCTTTTTCACGCTCTCCGTCAGCTTCTCGTTCAGATCCTCCTCCGCAGTCAAACCGGCTAATTTCGCGTAATCTTCGCCCATCTCATCATCCACGGCCTCAACGATATCCTGGGATGTGATGATACCGGCGATCGTTCCGTCTTCCTGCAGTACCGGGATGGAATCCTCAGCGTAATCCTTGATCTGCTCGATACAATCCGCAACCTTTTCATGATCCTTGACATACGGATACGAGTGGCTGATCAGGTCCTCAAGGTCCGTATACTCTCTTGCGATGATCAGATCCTTCAGATCGATCGCTCCGTAAAATTTATCCTCGTCATCGATCACATAGATCGTAGAAATATTGTCGTTCTCTCCTGCCTGCTCGATCAGTTCCCGCATTGCCTGGCGGATCGTCAGGTTATTGTGGATCATAATAAAGTTGGTAGTCATGCGGCTACCGATCTCATCCTCATCGTATGAGAACAGAAGTCTTACATCCTCGCTGGCTTCCTTATCCAGCATGCCGACGATCTTATGCTTCGTCGTCGCATCCATCTCTTCCAGGACATCCACCGCATCGTCGGAGTCCATCTCGGAGACGATCTTTGCGGCGCTCTCGATCGGAAGCTCCTTCAGGTACGGCTCCGCGTCATCTAAGTACGCGAAGATCTCCGCAACCCTCTCCACACCGATCAGCGGATAGAGTTCCCGCCTCTCATCCGGCGTCAGCTTTGTGAGGGCATCCGCAATATCGTTATCATGATAATCGGATAACCGGTCGATCAGCTCCTCCTTCGGAAGTCCGCTGCGGATGATATCGACCAGTTCTTCCACATAATGTTGTTCTTTTAAAACTTCTGTTTCCATTTCTGCCTCCTTTTCCGTTGTAACTGCCCTTTATCCGTCCAGTTACTTTTTATCATCAGGACTGTGCGTATCTTCGCGCCTCCTGATCGAATTGCCAAATTTCGGCAACAAAAAGAACACCGCCCAGGATAATTCCTGGCGGGGTCCAACCATACATCGCTGTGATGGACAGGCCGTTCCCTTGCGGTGTTCTCGAGACATCTCAATATGGAATCCAGCTATCAGAGGATTACATCATCGCACCGATAGCCGCATTCTGCGCCTGTCTGTTTTTCACACCGCATTTCGTACTTCGCCCTGTACTATCGCAACTATCCATGCAATTCACCTCCGTTAGATTTCTGATTTTTATCATTTTCCGCGAAAAAAGAAACTGCTGCGTGCAGATATCTTTTTCCGCCCACAGCAGTATACCATTTTTTTATAGGAATTGTATATAAAAAACACAATAAAAATCTGATTATCCGCTAAAACACAGTATCTATCAGCATTTT
>OBZC01000403.1_pt1 | contig 54026 bp, 50 predicted proteins | sample 1538231 | NCBI WGS metagenome assembly OBZC01 (sample SAMEA2580225, study PRJEB22360) | human gut metagenome | biome: human gut; feature: human-associated habitat; material: faeces | place: Denmark | collected 2008/2010 | reverse complement strand
ATCGAACGAGAAGCCCCCACTTCAAGCGTGAGCTAAGTGGTGGGAGTATGTCACTTCAGCGACATCGATCATTTCCAGACGTCCAAGCGTATTTCGGCTGGAAATTTCGATATACATCCGGCTTTCAGCCAGGATTTCATTGTTGTAGCGGTCAGAAAATGCACGTCTCTGGTCATTCAGTACGAGGTCGACCCGGTCCGTTTCCATTGCTCTGTAGAGTTCTTCATGACTTCCGACCATGATATGCTGTATTTTGGGCGAACAAGAGAAATACGGTAATCTGGACTGGTCAAATTAACAAAAACTGGTTGTTTTAAAAAGTCCATATATCATATATCATAAGGCTAAGCTGATACAGCAAATACAAAAAGAAAGCCTGATGTCATTCTCCAAGGGCCCTGAGAGTACATTCATCGGGAAAAGAGGAATGATGATATGAGCACAAACCAGGCAGCAGTGGCTGCAAAAAAAGGATACAGCACAAAAGAACTCGTTTTAGATGCAATGTTTATTGCGCTGACGTATGTATTTACAGCCTTTGTAAATGTGAGACTCCCGATCGCGGCAAACGGAGGACTGATCCATCTCGGAAATGTACCGTTATTTATCTGCGCGATCCTGCTTGGAAAACGCACCGGCATGCTGGCTGGCGCTTTTGGTATGGGACTGTTTGATCTGTTATCCGGCTGGACGGCATGGGCGCCGTTTACGTTCGTGATCGTAGGTGCGATGGGTTACGCAGTTGGCGCGATCACAGAAGGACACCACAGCTTAACGAGAGATGCGATCGCGATCGCGGTTGCGTGCGTGATCAAGGTTGTAGGATACTATATCGCAGAAGTGATCATTTATCACAACGTGTTTGCCCCGGTTGCTTCGATCCCGGGAAATCTGGTCCAGATCGGCACAGCAGCTGTAATCGTTATGATCTGCATTGAGCCGCTTCGCAAGATCCTGCGCCCTGTCTTAAAATAAAAGGAAGCTCCGGGCAGGGATTTGATCCTGCAGGCGAGAGAAAGGAAGAGATTATGTACGATATCATGACACCCGGCCCTACACAGGTGAGGGAAAATGTACGGCAGGCGCGGGCGCTTGCCTGCACCAATCCGGATCTGGATGCCGATTTCTATGATTTTTACAAGGAGACCTGTGAGGAGATCAGCGAGCTCCTTCATACGAAAAATGAGACGCTGATCCTCGACGGAGAAGGAATTTTAGGACTGGAAGCGGCCTGTGCGACGCTCACCGAAAAGGGAGACCGCGTGCTTGTAATGGATAACGGAGAATACGGAAAAGACTTTGCCGGGTTCGTGACCATGTACGGCGGAGAGCCGGTTCTTTACTCCACCGACTACCGCAACGCGTTTGATGTGGCGGAACTGGAAAAATATCTGGAAAAAGATCATGACTTTAAATATGCGGCGCTGGTACACTGTGACACTCCAAGCGGGATGTTAAATGATGTCTCAAAGCTCTGCCCGCTGTTAAAGAAGTACGGGATCCTGACCCTGGTGGACTCCGTTTCGGCCATGTTCGGCGAGGAGATGCGGGTGGACGATTATCAGATCGATCTTCTCTGCGGAGGATCCCAGAAAGCGGTTTCCGCACCTCCAGGATTAAGTTTTGTGACGATCAGTGCGGATGCTTACAAGGCGATGCATTCGCGGAAAACACCGGTCGCGTCCTTCTATGCGAACATCCTGGCGTTTGACGGCTATTATGAGAAAAAGTGGTTCCCGTATACGATGCCGATCAGCGATATCTACGGACTGAGACAGGCGTTCGATAACATTAAAAATGATCCGTATATGCTGGAGCGGCATGCAAAGATCGGAAATGCGGTCCGGGCGGCAGTAAAAGAAGCCGGCCTGGAATTATACCAGGAGACAGGATTTTCCAACACTGTGACGGTATTCAATGTCCCGGAAGGGACCACGGACACCGCGATCCTCACCGCGATGAAGGAAAAATGCAACATCATGCTGGCCGGATCCTTCGGCGCGTTTGCGGGGAAAGTGATCCGCATCGGGCATATGGGCGAAAACGCCTATCCGGAGAAAGTGGGAGCCGTGATGGCCGGTCTGGATCTGGTATTCAAAGATCTGGGGATCACGCTGAAGTGCAGCCTGAAAGAGGCGTATGACAGGAAGATGAGCGAGCAGTAAAGGAATGTCGGCAGAATGCTGCTATGGCAGTTTTTTCACGGGTAAGGATTACGTTTTTATCGGATGATCAAAGAAAATATGATAAATGCATAAAACGAAAAAGACCTGCAGAAATGTATAAAATCTGCAGGTCTTTTTATGTTGATATAGATTATCGGAATCTACCGGCTTGTGCCGACCGGAATTATGCGCCAAGTCTCACACACGTCCGGCTGGAAACGCAGAATTATTCTCTCACAAGAACTTTTGTGATCTCTGCGATATAAACGGTGTGGTAATCTTTCTCCGGATACCACTTTCCATCGTTCTCCTTTGCGATAAAGTTCTCCGGCTTGATCTCATCCTCGTAGAGCTTCTTGCAGACGAAGACTATGTCCGCTTCCTCGAAAGCTGCTGTACCGTCAACAAAGTACGGGGTCAGACCGGCTTCTTTGACCTTATCGCAGTCACGACCGGATTTGGAACCGCAGATGGAGAGTGCCTGTTTGTGCTCCGGTCCGTAGAAGGACAGGGTAAAGGTATCGTTCGCGTCGACGAATTTCTTTGTGTAGCGCTGCGGGCGGATATAGCAGGTGGCAACATTTTTGCCCCAGAGAACGCCGAGACCGCCCCAGCTTGCGGTCATGGTGTTGTATCCGGACTGATCGCCGGCAGTGATCAGCATCCACTCGGAACCGATCTTTGTAAAGGGATTAAAGGTGAGACTCTTGATATCAACTTCTTTGAATGCCATGGAAAAATCTCCTTTCAATGATAAAACTGCTTTCATTATAGAATGAGATAAAATAAAATGCAAATGCTTTGTATCATGAGGGCTGGTTTATGAAAAAAACTGTGCAGGGTGCGGAAAAATTCATGAATGGAAGAGAAAATTATGCTTGAATGAACGTAATATAAGTGTTATATTTTTAACAAGACAGGGAAATCCATGAGGACAATCATGATTGGAGGAAAGCTTATGAGAGGCGTAGAGACAAGAATCCAGGAGATCCGCCATCGGATCTTCAGGGAAGTGGCAAGAATGGCGTATCACACGGAATGGCCGGTGGACAAACGGATTGAGGAGCTTCCGTATAAGATCATTCCGGGAGAAGTCGGAAATTTCAGAAACGATGTTTTTTTGGAGAGGGCGATCGTGAGCGAGAGACTGCGGCTTGCGATGGGACTTCCGTACCGCGGGGCAGCGGATCCGGCGCCTGTCTCAACAGGGATCGAGGAGGCGGACAAACCGGAGACTTACTACACGCCGCCGCTCATCAACGTGATCAAATTTGCGTGCAACGCATGTCCGGAAAAGCGTGTTTACGTGACAGACGGCTGTCAGGGCTGCCTGGCACATCCGTGCGTGGAGGTCTGCCCGAAGGATGCCGTGACGCTTGACCGGACGAACGGAAGATCGAAGATCGACCCGGATAAGTGTATCCGGTGCGGACAGTGTGCCAATGTCTGTGCGTACCATGCGATCATCATCCAGGAACGTCCGTGTGCGGCGGCGTGCGGCATGGATGCGATCCACTCCGACATGAACGGAAAGGCAGATATCGACTATAATAAGTGCGTGTCCTGCGGACAGTGCCTTGTGAACTGCCCGTTTGGTGCGATCGCAGACAAATCCCAGATCTTCCAGGTCATCCGCGCAATCCAGACGGGCGAGCGCGTTTATGCGGCTGTGGCACCGGCGTTTGTCGGTCAGTTCGGACAGAAGGTCACACCCGGAAAACTCCGTGCGGCTATGAAAGCGCTCGGATTTGCGGATGTCTTTGAGGTTGCCATCGGCGCGGATTTATGTGCAGTCCAGGAGGCGGAGGACTTCGTGAAAGAAGTTCCGGAACAGCTTCCGTTTATGGCGACCTCCTGCTGTCCTGCATGGTCGGTGATGGCGAAAAAGCTGTTCCCGGACTACTCGAACTGCATCTCGATGGCATTGACACCGATGACGCTGACAGCGCGACTCATTAAGAAGAAACATGAGAAAGGGAAAGTTGTCTTTATCGGACCGTGCGCGGCGAAAAAGCTGGAGGCGATGCGGACTTCCGTGCGCAGCGATGTGGATTTTGTCCTGACCTTCGAGGAGATGGCGGGAATCTTTGATGCGCGCCATGTCGACATCGAAAATATCGAGGAGGATGAAGGCGGAGTCAATGCTGCATCGAAGGATGGACGAAACTTTGCGGTTGCCGGCGGTGTCGCGAAATCCGTGGTGGATGTGATCGCACAGATGTATCCGGAGAAGGAGATCAAGGTTGCGAACGCGGAAGGCTTAAAGGAGTGCAAGAAACTCCTTCAGCTCGCCAAAGCCGGAAAGTACAACGGCTATCTTCTGGAAGGAATGGCATGCCCGGGCGGCTGCGTTGCAGGTGCCGGAACGATGCAGCCGGTCAAAAAATCTCAGGTTGCGGTAAATCTCTATGCGGGAAAAGCCGGGCATGTGACGAGCGACAAGACCGAGTATGTGAGCGAACTGGATAAACTGGTCGATTAAAAGTAACGATGATAGTTACTTTTCATGGGTAGGAATTTTCTGAACTGAAAATTCCGTATGATACCGTTATGACCGCGGATTTTGCCGATTCGGAATGCGAAGCATCGGCAAAATCCAGTTACAGTGCGCGGGCATGGAGTGCCCGTGTACTGTAACCGATGATAAAACTTATATGGACTTGCAGAATGCGGCTTCCTTGACGGGGAGCCGCATTCGTTGTAAAATAGGAATCCGACACCCTTTTATGAAAGGAGGAAAAAACATTGGAGCAGGAGAGAAAAGAGCTTTTGAACAATGAAAGTGAAGATAGAGCAAAGAATAAGACAGGTCTTGTTCTCGAAGGCGGCGGCATGCGCGGGATCTATACCGCGGGGGTGCTCGATGTCTTTCTGGATGAGGGGCTTGAATTTGACGGCGTGATCGGTGTCTCGGCAGGCGCAGTCCATGGATGCAGTTTCCTGTCCGGGCAGCGGGGGAGAAGTATCCGGTATTATAAAAAATACTGTGCGGACAAACGCTTTATGAGCGCTGAGAACATGATACGGACCGGAAACTTTGTGGACACGGATTTCTGTTACCATGAACTTCCGGAGGTCCTGGATCCTTATGATTATGAGGCGTTCGACCGCAATAAGGAGAAAACGGATTTCTATGTGGTCTGCAGCGATGTGGAGAAGGGAACACCTGTCTACGCGAAGCTTCATGACATGAAGAAGGATATCGATTATATCCGCGCGTCAGCGTCGCTCCCGTATGTCTCAAAGTTTGTGGAGCTGGGCGGCAGAAAGCTTCTCGACGGCGGCTGTACCGACAGCGTTCCGGTCGAGGCATTCATGAAACTCGGTTTTACAAAGGATGTTGTCGTTCTGACCCGTGATCTGGAGTACCGGAAAAAGCCGGAGAATGCCTGGATGGCGGATCTTATGTACCGGAAGTACCCGAAATTTGCCGAGGTGTTAAAGAACCGCTCGGTGGAGTACAACCGCAGCATCCGCAGGATCGAGAATCTGGAAAAAGAAGGAAAGATCTTTGTGATCCGGCCGAGTGTACCGCTCACGATCAGCAGGACTTCGAGAAGTGCAGAGGAGATCGAAAAGACGTATCAGGTCGGAGTTCTCGACGCAAAGAAACAGATGGCTGCGTTGAAAGAATGGCTCGATATTGGATAAGAAGGATCTGTGTCCTGAAATGATGGGACAGTCGGAATTTCCAAAATGTTCCTGGCATCCAGCGTGTGACCGGTGAAAAACAAGACCGGGAACAGGAAACAGTCAGTGAAAAGAAGGAAGGAGAGCGCCTATGTCAGTGAAAGAATCGGGATCGGGAAATACGGATCACAGGATCCGCCCAGTTGCCAGGATCCTCACGGATTTTCCGACAAAGTTCGGGATCCCCAGGCAGAGCGGCCTCACAGGAGAGCTGGAGTCTCGGATCGTATTTGAACCGGAGTTTTCCAATCCGGACGCAGTCCGCGGGATCGAAGAATTCTCCCATCTCTGGCTGATCTGGGAGTTTTCCGAAAATGTGAGGGATCCGAAGAAGTGGTCTCCGACCGTCCGCCCGCCGCGGCTCGGCGGAAACACGAGAGTCGGCGTGTTTGCGACGAGATCTTCGTTTCGCCCGAATTCACTGGGGCTCTCCGTGGTCCGCTTAAAGGCGGTGGAAACCGGGGAGAACGGAATGCCGGTCCTTGTGGTGACAGGGGCGGATATGATGGATGGGACGCCGGTCTTTGATATCAAGCCGTATATTCCCTTCGCGGACAGCCATCCGGAGGCGAAGGGCGGGTTTACGGACCAGACGAAGGAATACGGGCTCGATGTCCGGATCCCGGAGGAGTTCTTAACACTCCTTCCGGAGGAGAAACGCGCCCCGCTCCGCACCGTTCTTTCCCAGGATCCGCGTCCGTCCTACCAGGAAGATCCGGCACGGGTCTACGGGATGGAATTTGCCGGGTATGAGGTAAAATTCACGGTTTCGGGAGAGACGCTCTATGTGAAGCAGGTGGAGAAAATTCACTCTTCGCAGTAAAAAAATCCGGACTGCCGTATTTGTGCAGTTGGACAAAAACCAAAAACAAGGAAGTTGGAAAACACCAGGAGTTAAAAGAAGATGGAAAACGTATTTTTAAAGCAGTTTCTGATGATCAGCGACGTTCGGACGATCGCGTTCCTCGCTGTTCTCGCTGCTCTGTTTTATCTGATCCATGTGCTTTACCATAAAAAGCACATGGATTTTGCTGCCGTAGTCATGATCGGTACCGGACTTGGACTTGTCCTCGGCCTGGCGATCCAGTTTGTGGCCGGATTCCCGGATAAACCGATGGAAGTTGCTTTCGTCGCAGAGACGACAACCTGGTTTGCAATGTTCGGAAGCGGCTACATCAACCTGATCAAGATGATCGTTGTCCCGCTCGTCATGATCTCCATCATGCAGGTGATCATCAACATGCAGCAGGGCAGCAGCATGGCGAAGCTCGTAAAAAAGACACTTTTAGTCACAATGGGGATGGTTGCGATCGCATCTGTGACCGGTATCGTGATCGGAACGCTGTTCGGTGTCGGAAAAGGCGCAGCGATCGTGGAAGATGGAACCGCGACTGCTAAGGATATTACCCCGGTCGCTACGACCATCAAAAACCTGATCCCGGGAAACATCGTGCAGGCGATGGTCGACAGCAACATCATCGGCCTCGTTATCTTCTCCGGATTCCTGGGTCTTGCGATCTGGTGGATCAACTATGAGAGCAAGGAAGAGGCGAAGCCGTTATACGACCTGATCAACGCGGCTCACAAGGCGATGATCAATATGGCGCTCCTGATCCTCGACTACATGCCGTGGGCTGTGATGGCGCTCCTCGCGAACACGATCGCGCAGAGAGGTCTCTCCTCCATCCTGGAAGTCGGAAAATTTATCATCGCGCTTTATGTGGCGGCTGTCGTTCAGTTTATCATTCAGATCCTCTTCCTTGTGATCAACGGTCTGAATCCGGTCGTATACATAAAGAAATCCTTTGCGACCATGCTGATGGCATTCACCTCCCGCTCCAGTGTCGGATGTCTTCCGATGACGATCGAGACACTGACAAAGAAGCTTGGTGTTGACCAGGGTACCGCAAGCTTTGTAGCCGGATTCGGTACAACCGCAGGAATGCAGGGCTGCGCGGGTATCTTCCCGTCACTCCTGATCATCTATGTCTGCAACGTGACAGGAACTCCGATCGATATCACGATGATCGTGATGACGATCTTTGTCGTTACGATCGGTTCTCTTGGAATCGCTGGTATCCCGGGAACAGCCACGATGGCAGCTTCCGTCGGACTTTCCGGCGTCGGCATGGGCGCCCAGTTCGGTATGGTAAGCCCGATCTTAGCGATTGATCCGATCATCGATATGGCAAGAACCATGATCAACGTCACAGGTTCCCTGACGAATGCCCTTGTGGTGGATAAGCTGATGGGAAATCTGAATATGGATGCGTATAACGACATGAGCGAAAGGATTGTGGGAGCACGAAGTGCGGAACAATCCGGTATCAATGCTAAAACTAAAAAAGAAAACGCAGAGTAATCATAGATCCCCGCATGTGCCTGGCAGAGGTATGTGCGGGGATTTTTCTGCCTCCATTTACCTGCAAGAAACTGCGGTTGCCCGGTTCCTGATCGCATAAGATCAGTCATCATACTGCGCATCCTGTTAAAAATATATCTATTTCCGCTAAAATCCCGAAAAAACTGGACAGCTCCTTATTTTTCTGTATAATAGGTAATTGTCGGTCTTTTTACGGCTGGCGGTTATTTTTTGTTTTAAAAGAAATTTCAGGTAAATTCTTTAGAAAACAAAAAAGATCCTACTATATTTAGAACACGAAAAGAAAAAAGGAGAGTTTGAGTATGGAAAAGATACGTCCAATGTTGTTTACAACATTGAAGAAGTATTCCGGTGTCCAGCTGATGTCTGATGTCGTAGCGGGTATCATCGTAGCCATCATCGCCATTCCGTTATCCATCGCGCTGGCACTGGCATCCGGCGTGGGTCCGGAGCAGGGAATCTACACGGCCATCGCGGCAGGCTTTGTGATCTCATTCTTAGGAGGCAGCCAGGTACAGATCGCAGGACCGACAGCGGCCTTCGCTACGATCGTAGCAGGTATCGTTGCGAGAAGCGGTGTGGAAGGACTGGCAGTCGCAACAATCCTGGCAGGTATCATCCTTGTCATCATGGGATTCTGCCAGCTTGGTTCCTTAATTAAGTTTATCCCGTTTACGATCACCACCGGATTCACCTCCGGTATCGCGGTGACCATCGTGATCGGACAGTTAAAGGATTTCTTTGGTGTCACATACCCGGCAGGCATGGAGACCATCGAGACCATGCAGAAGTTAAAAGCTTTCGCCGCGGGTTTCGGAACCATGAATGTTCATGCGGTGATCGTAGGTCTTGTCTGTCTGGCGATCCTCATCGTGATGCCGAAGATCACGGAGAAGATCCCGGGATCCTTAGTGGCAGTTCTCGCCGGTATCGTGATGGTGAAATTCCTCCCGTTACAGGTCAACACCATCGGTGACCTCTACAGCGTCAGCAACGCGCTCCCGGCGTTCCACATGCCGGCCTTCAGCTATGACGTGATCCAGGGCTCTTTATCGGATGCCTTCACCATTGCGATCCTGGCAGCCATCGAGTCCCTGCTTTCCTGCGTTGTCGCGGACGGCATGATCGGCGGAAAGCACCGCTCCAACACAGAGCTTGTGGCCCAGGGTGCAGGAAATATTGTTTCTGCTTTATTTGGCGGAATCCCGGCAACAGGCGCCATCGCCCGTACAGCGGCAAACATCAAGAACGGCGGACGCACTCCGGTAGCCGGAATGGTCCATGCTGGCATTCTTCTTCTGATCCTTGTGATCCTGATGCCGTACGCAAGCTGGATCCCGATGCCGACCATCGCGGCGATCCTGTTTATGGTTGCCTACAACATGTGCCAGTGGAGAACATTCGCAAGACTCGCAAAGACGGCACCAAAGAGCGATATCGCAGTTCTTGTGATCACATTCTTCTTAACAGTAGTCTTCGACCTTGTCGTAGCCATCGAGGTGGGCATGGTGCTTTCCTGTCTGCTGTTCATGAAGCGTATGAGCGACGAGATGGGAGTCAGAAGCTGGCTTCACGTGGAGGAACTTGAGGAGCAGAAGCGCGAGAAAGAGGAGGCTGCCAAAGGCGTGAAAAAGGCAAATGCGATTCCTTCTTTAGAGGAAGCGCAGCTGAAGGCGGCGGCAGAGGAGATCAACCCGGCAGATTTACGCCAGATCCCGATGGAGCTTGCAGTCTATGAGCTCACAGGACCGTTATTCTTCGGCGCGGCTGACCGCATCAATCAGATCACAGTGGGGGAAGGCACAAGATGCCTGATCCTTCGTATGCGTGCAGTACCGGCGGCGGACAGCACGGCGATGAACTCCATGACAGCTCTCTATGAGCGCTGCAAAAAGAACGGCGTGACTCTGATCCTGTCCCATGTCAACGAGCAGCCGATGCGCGCGATGGAGAAAGCCGGATTCGTTGATCTTGTTGGAAGAGAAAACTTCTGCAGGAATATTGAGGAAGCCCTTGACCATGCGGACAAGATGCTTGAGAAGTAAATAAGGCGCGGAGGAAGGTTTTTCTGTGCAAAGCTGAAAAGAGCTGTGTGACTATATTTGGGTCAGCAGCTCTTTTTGGCATATGTAGGGAAGCCCAGACTGCAAAAATTAAATTATATTTTTGAAAAAGTCTGTTAAGATGACGCAAAACGTGAAAAATACATACAAAAGTTACAAAAATCCTGACGAAATATATTGTACATGTTATTTGCAAAATTCGTGTTAAGGAGAAAAAATAAGCGATTAAGCGGCGGCTAAAAAGCAGGTAAAAAGGTAGCGGGGATAAAAATTCTGTGATATATATGGTTCGACTTAAAAACAGGAGAGAAATTTCATCCTGTCAGATTAAAAACATCCCGAAAAAGAAATTTGGCAAAGATTCTTTGCAGGAAACAAAAGCGGGGTGGATATAAAAGAAGAGTTTGGGAGGTCTATATCATGGCTAATTTATTTTCGATCCTTTTCATCATCCTTGTCGCAATTGTAGGCGGTATTCCGACCATTGTGATCACGGGTTATATTCCGGTCATGATCGCGCAGAAGATTTACAGAAAAGTGAAGTACGGATATTCTTTATATCGTTAAAATAAAAGGATGGCTGACTGGCTGCTTGAAAAACCGGCAGTGAAATCTGAACAAATATCATCAAGAAGGGTGACTTTTCGGAAAATTATCTGCAATCTTAACACGATTTTAGCAGAAATTATGTTATAATGAATCCAAAAGAAGAACAAGTGATGAGAATGGCAGCAGTTGTTCTTCATGGATCATAAAAAAACCGGAGGTTCCCCTATGAGCACAAAAGTCAGATCAGTGTTAAAGAACAGCGGGATCGCGTTCGGGATCCTGGGAATCGCGACGGCATTTTGTTTTCTTGTCCAGCGGATCTCAGAATCAGACACGCACGTCCCGCTGTTGTTCGTTTTGGCGGTGCTGTTTGTGTCCCGCTTTACGGATGGATATGTTTATGGAATCGTCGCATCGATCATCGCTGTGTTCGGCGTGAACTATGTATTTACGTTCCCGTATTTCAAACTGAACTTTGCGATCACAGGATACCCGCTGACCTTCGTTGCCATGCTGGCTGTGGCCTGCAGCGTCAGCGCCCTGACGACCCAGATCAAGAAACAGGAGCAGATGCGGCTGGAGGTTGAGCGGGAAAAGATGCGCGCGAACCTTCTGCGGGCGGTCTCCCATGATATCCGCACACCGTTGACGTCGATCGTCGGCTCCGCGTCCGGGATCATCGACAACTATGACGCGCTATCGAAGGAAAATATCCTGGAACTCCTTGAGGACATGAAATCCGAGGGTCAGTGGCTCGTCCGGATGGTGGAAAACCTTCTTTCCATCACGAGGATCGGGGATGGAACCGCCAGAATCAATAAGGAAGATGAATTGGTGGAGGACGTGATCAGCGGAGCGATCACGAAATTCAGAAAACGATTCCCGGATATCGAGGTAGTCCCGAAAGTGCCGGAGGATGTTCTGTTTGTGCCTATGGACGCGATCCTGATCGAGCAGGTGATCGTAAATCTCCTGGAAAATTGCGTGCTCCACGCGGACGGTATGACAAAGATCTGGTTGATCGTGACGGAGGACGGGGACCAGGTGAAATTCTCTGTTGAGGATGACGGTGCCGGAATCAAGGAGTCCGCTCTTCCGAGAATGTTCGACGGAAGTTTCCAGTCGGAGGACGGAAAAGAGAGCGATTCTAAGCGAAATATGGGAATCGGACTTTCGGTTTGCATGACCATCGTAAGAGCCCACGACGGAATCATGAAAGCAGAAAACAGAAAAGAAGGCGGTGCCAGAGTGATGTTCTGGCTGCCGAAAGGAGTGGACACGGAATATGGAGATTAAAGACAGAGTGCTGGTCGTGGAAGACGACAAGAGGATCAGCAATTTCATCAAGACAGTGCTGGAAGCGAACAATTACGATGTGATCGTCGCGCAGACGGGAGCGGAGGCATACAGCATGGTGACCTCCCAGTGTCCGGACGTGGTGATCTTGGATCTCGGTCTGCCGGACATGGACGGCATGAAGATCTTACAGGGCGTGCGGGAATGGTCCGCGATGCCGGTGATCGTTGTGTCGGCGAGAACCCATGAGAGGGATAAGGTGGAGGCGCTGGATCTCGGAGCTGACGATTACATCACGAAGCCTTTTGGAACATCCGAGCTTCTCGCAAGGATCCGCACCGCGATCCGTCACACAAGGTCTGGGATCCCGAATCAGCCGGGCGGACAGACGGGAGTTTTTAAATCCGGCGGATTGACCATCGATTATGACAAGCACCGCGTGTTTATCGACGGTGTGGACGCGGGGCTGACCCAGAACGAGTATAAGATCGTGAGTCTTCTTGGAAAGTATGCCGGGAAAGTCATGACTTACGACTATATTATTAAAGAGATCTGGGGACCGAATATGAAGAATGATAACCGGATCCTGCGTGTGAATATGGCGAATATCCGGAGAAAGATCGAGAAGAATCCGGCGGAGCCGCAGTATATTTTTACAGAGGTTGGCGTCGGATACCGGATCGTGGAGCCGGATTAGGACAGGATGGCGTGTTGCAGCAAAAAGTGAATAAGCGATGGTAAAAACACCTGCTGTGTCCTCTATAAATTTAGAGGGCAGCAGGTGCTTTTTGTGTAATAGGGAATTCCGAGAAATTCCCTATTACACAAAAGGCACTAACGTGCCAATGATGCGCACTCGCGCGAAGATGTAGATTGTCGCAAGCGACCGCGCGAGGCGCGAGATATGCCAAGGCACATTGGTGAAGGCTGCAGACCAGGGAATTTTAAACCTGCTGAAATTATTGTGTGGCGGCAGTCTTCCGGACAAGTTCATCCAATGTCCCGAACCGGTAGCCCATCTCCTCCCACTTCGTCAGCAACTCATCGAGGATCGCCGCGTTTGTGGAGGAAGTACTGTGCAGAAGCACGATGGCACCCGGATGGATGCGGCCGAGAAGTTTTTTGAACGCTTCCTCCTTTGTGGGCTGCTGATCCTGATACCAGTCCACATAGGCGAGACTCCAGAAGAAGGTCTGATAGCCGAGAGCTTTTGCCATCTGAAGATTCGCTTTGCTGTATTTTCCCTGGGGCGGCCGGTAGTATCTCCGCATGGTCTCTCCTGTGATCTCTGTGTAGCTTGTTTCGAGGCTTGAGAGCTCTTTCGCGAAGCTTTCCGGATCGCTGATCTTCGACATGTCCGGGTGGTGGTATGTATGGTTTGCGACAATATGCCCCTCGGAGACCATGCGTTTTACGAGGTCCGGGCTGGTCTCCAGGTAGTTTCCGACGACGAAAAACGCGGCGGGAACCTGATGCTTTTTCAGGGCGTCCAGGATCATGGGGGTATTGCCGTTCTCGTATCCGGCGTCGAAGGTCAGGTAGATGACTTTCTCGCCGGAAAGATCGGCGTACCAGGCGTTGTACTGCTTTAATTCACCTGCCGTGGCGTTAGCGACAGGCGGTTTTCCATCCTGCTGGAATGAGAGTCCCCAGTTTCCGTCCGCAGATGCCGGGACTGACGGAATGACGGTGGCGGCGAAAGCGCCGAGGACATAGGAGAGGGGGAGTAGGATGAGAGCCAGGAGAAGTGCGGCTGGACGGCTTCCTGCGAAAATCTGGTCATGATCACGCGGAAATTCTTTTAAAAGACAGAAAAATGGAAATTTCATGAAATGATATCCTTTTCATGTGGTTCCAGAGACGTGCAGATGTCTCATGGAACTGCTTTTTATAATATATTCCACCCCAGATATTTGTATTCCATCGCAAAATGTGGTAAGATGTGTTGGTGCGCGTAAAGCTGCCGGTTCGGCAGTATGAAAGGAGAGAAAAAATTGAAGATCAGGATCCGGAGGATTCTTTTTCCAATACTGTTCTGTCTGGCGGTAGCATGTATCATTGAACTTCCGCTTGCGCAGACAACGATTTTCGGGGACGATGTGATCTTATGGGATACCTTGTTCCGCTCAGTCATCGCGGTTCCGATGCTGGTACATCTTTATAGAGAGGATTCGGTGTTCAGGGGAAAAGAACACTGGAACGGAAAAATTGCGGCTGCGGCATTTTTCAGTGGCGCAGGAATATCCCTGGCATTCGGCTTTGCGGTGAAAACACTTCAGATCCCTGGCGCGGTGTTGGCGGATGAGAGCCTGTTTACGGGAAATCTCTGGCTGGAGGCTGTGGTGCTTCTGGCGGCATCCCCTGTTCTGGAGGAATACTTTTTCCGCGGCGTTCTCTATGGAAGGTGCAAGGAACTTGTGTCCGCCCCGGCAGCAGCATTTATGACTGCGGCATTTTTCAGTGTGTTCCACTGGGATCTTGTGCAGGGAATCTACAGCTTCTTTATGGGGCTGATCCTGGCATATCTTATGGAAAAGACGAACACGGTGAAGGCACCGGTGGTGTTCCATTTCGCGGCGAATCTGGCGGCACTTGTTCTGGCGGTTCTCTAGCCTGATGGAAAAAATGTGCTTATATTTCCGTATCAGAATCGATCGGTTCCAGTGGTTTTGATGCCGCAAAGATGGCGAAAAAGGCGGCAGATTGCCGTAAAATCGTAAGGGAATTGTAATTGAATCATCAAAATACAGATGATAAAATAGTTTAGGCAAAAAGAAAGGCGGGAAAACGATATGAAAAAAAGAACCTTATTCCGCAGCGGTGCGGCGTTTCTTATGGGACTGCTGATGACCGCGGCGGTGGGATGCTTCACGAGCTTTGCTTATGACAGTGCATGGCTGAAGGCTTGTTCGGTAGAGAACGGAAACAGCATTTCCGTCACAGGAACAGCTACGACCGGCGCTTTAAATGAGGGGGAAACTCCGGATGATGGATATTATTATCTGTTCGAGCTTCACCCATATGAGTCTGAGATAGGCTCCAGAACGGACTACATCGCATGGAGCAACAAATCCGACAAGTTAAAATTCACCTTAAAATACAGCGGTGATTCCACAGATACGATGCTCTATTCCAGATTTGTGGTTGCGTTAAAGACCGGCAGCACCTACACCCCGATCAGCAATGCGATCTATGTGACGAACCCGGGCGATGTGGCAAAATATCGTGAGGCTTACCCGGAGCCGATGAGCAAAAAAGGACTTCTGATCCAGCTCGATATGCTCGGTGACGCGCTGAATCTGGGTGTGAAGCACACGACGGTCAATATCCCGTATCACCAGCTTGTGGGCGGCAATTTAAAGTACAAATACAACGGAAAGACCTACAACTTCAACGGTGATCTCATCAAGGATTATGATAAGATGATCAGTGCGTTCTCCGCAAAAGGAATCGTTGTGACGGCGATCCTTTTAAACGGCTGGAACGACAGCTACCCGGAGCTTCACGAAGCCGGGCTTGCGAAGAGAAAGGAAGCTTTCTACTACGGTTTTAATGTCTCCACGGAGCAGGGATATGAGACGACACGCGCGCTGCTCTCCTTCATGGCAGAGCGCTATTCCGGCGCCCACGATGATTACGGCCGCGTCAGCAACTGGATCGTCGGAAACGAGATCAACAACAACTTAAACTGGAACTACACAGGTCCGATGGACATCGATTCCTACACAAAACTCTACTCAAAGGTATTCCGTGTGGCCTACACGGCAATCAAGAGCCAGAGCCGCAACGCGAGAGTATTCTTCTCCACAGACTATGAGTGGAAGCGGGCGAACTCCAATCTGATGTACGGCGCGAAGGACTTCATCGACCGGTTCAACGCCGATATCCGCGACGAGGGAAATATCGAATGGGGACTTGCCTACCACCCATACCCGCATCCGATGACGGAGCCGGAGTTCTGGGATGATGATCAGACAGGTGCTGTCAACAATACAGAAGATTCACCGGTCGTAAACTTCAAGAACCTCAACGTCCTGACGGATTACTTCCAGAAGGACATCATGCGTGATGCAGGCGGAAATGTCCGCCATATCATTCTCTCTGAGGAAGGCTTTACATCAAAGAGCGCGACCCGCGGAGATGTCTATGATATCCAGGCGGCGGCATTTGCCTACGCGTACTATCTTGTGGACAACAACCCGTATATCGACGCGTTTATCTTAAACCGTCAGGTCGATGCGGTGATCGAGGTAGAGCAGTCCTGCTCGTTTGGTCTCTGGACAGTTGACATGTCAAGCCCGAACAGGGTCATCGCCGTTATGCCGAAGAATATTTACAACGTATTCAAATATATTGATACAAATAAATCTCTGAAGTATACGGAATTTGCGAAGAAGATCATCGGAATCAACAAGTGGAGCGATGTGATCCCGGGATTTAAGCTGCAGGAATAATTCAAAAAATAAAGCTGGTATTTTGATTCGGCAGGATACTTTCGGATATGTGTTCTGCCGGATCTTTTTTGCTTACAAATACCAGTTTTACGGGATTTTATTGACAAAATCCTAACGAGGGCTTATAATGCGCTATGACGATTATTTAGTACGACAACTCAGGAAATGACAGGAAAACAGTTTTGTGTGTCAACATTTTTCAGGAGGATATCATTATGGCAAAGAAGAATCCAATCGCAGCCGCAGCAAAGAAAATGGCTGCAGCACCGGTTAGCAATAGCACTGTAGAAGTAAAGGCAGCAGAGACAAAGACAGTAAAGGCAGAAGCAAAGGCAGAGGCTCCGAAGGCAGAAGCTAAGAAAGCAGAAGAGCCGAAGAAAGAGACAGCAAAGAAAGCTCCGGCAAAGAGAACAACAGCAAAGGACATCAAGACATCCGTAGTTGTACAGTTCGCTGGCAAGGAAGTTACAGAGAAAGACCTCATTGCAGCTGTTAAGAAAGCCTACACAAAGAAAGGCAACAAAGTCGGCGATATCAAGACCATCGAGATCTATGTAAAGCCGGAAGAGAGCGCTGCTTACTATGTAGTAAACGGTATCGGCGCAGACGATTACAAGATCGAGCTGTAAGTTGAGATGATAGTTTAGCTATGTCCGGATGGACATATGGCTGGGCAAATGTGTTTAGACACAGTCTTGCAGATGGACATATCCTGGGTGTGCCGCCTGCAAAAGAACAGAAACTGTAACTGTTCAGTAGGTCTGCGCCCTTGCTGCGCTGACCGTAAGAAAACATAGGCTGGAGGGCAAAAATCCCATCAGCGAAGCTGATCTGGAATGGATTTTTGCGTGTAACTATGAAGGTACTGAATAGTTACCAACGGGCATAAAATAATAACTGCCATCATACAATTTCCTAAAGCATGGCTTTGGAAAGGTATGGTGGCGTTTTTATGATGGAACTTTTGAAGAAACATATCCACATGAACCGTCGCAGGGGGAACGTCACGTCCCAGATGACCCTGGATGACGATTTCAATGTGCCGGATTCTATGGATGATGTGGAAGAACTGATCATGGAGAACGGGGAGGTAAAAATCGAGTCGGTGAAGAACCCCGGCGAGAAGGCGGAGATCAGTGGAAAACTGGAATTCCGGATCCTGTACCGGCGGCCCGGCGGAGAACTTACGGCTCTTGCCGGCAGCATACCGTTTACGGAGACCGTACATATGCCGGGGCTTGCGGAGAATGACTATGTGCAGGCGGGCTGGGAGCTGGATGATCTGAATGTGAGTCTCATCAATTCGAGAAAACTGAATGTCAAGGCGTTAGTGACCCTGGATCTCAAGGCGGACGAGATCCGGGACATGGAGACGGCGTCGGACGTGAAATTCGACGGTGAGGTGGAGGTATTGAAGAAGACGCTGACCGTAGCGGCAATCGCCGTTCGGCGGCGGGACACGTTCCGGGTGCGGGAAGTCCTTACGATCCCTGGAAACGACCCGGACGCGGAGACGCTTTTGTGGCAGGATATGCGGCTTCAGGATGTGGAGACGAAGCCCCTCGACGGGAAGATCCATATCAGCGGCGATCTTCTGGTATTTGCGGTCTACTCCGCGGGCGGCGGGCAGATGCCGGTGCAGTGTTTCGAGGAGACTGTGCCGTTTTCCGGGGATGTGGAGCTCACAGAAGCTGCGGAGGACATGATCCCGTTTATCACGGTGAAGTTAATGCACCGTGATATGGAACTGCAGCCGGATTCCGACGGGGAGATGCGGGAGATATCCGTGGACGCGGTCATGGAACTGGACATCAGGCTCTACGAGGAAGAGCAGGTGGAGCTTCTCGGGGACCTCTATGCCCTGGACCGGGAGGCGGTTCCGGAGACAGGGACGGTGTGCTTTGATACGCTGGCAGTGCGGAACCAGGTGAAGACGAAGATCCAGGAGAAGGTCCAGCTCACCGGAAGGCAGCGGATCCTGCAGGTATGCCACAGCGACGGGGACGTGAAGATCGATGAGGTCCAGATCAAGGAGGACGGAATCCACATGGACGGGGTCCTGGAGATCCGGCTTTTATACCTGACGGCGGATGACCAGGCACCTGTGGGGGCAGCGTCGGAGGTGCTGCCGTTCCATCTGATGGCAGCCGCGGATGGTCTGACGCAGGATGTGGTATATGAGATTGAACCGGGGATCTCCGGGCTTACAGCTGTCATGGCAGGCGGGGACGCCGTGGAGGTGAAGGCTCAGATCACGGCGGATGTGCTGGTGTTAAAGCCTGTCTGCGAGCAGACGGTCCTGAGCGTGGCGGAGGAACCTTTGGATACGGAGCGGCTCAAAAAAATGCCGGGGATCATCGGATATGTGGTGAAGCCGGGGGACAGTCTCTGGAAGATCGCCAGGATGTTCCACACAAGCGTAGAACGGATCATGGAGCTAAACCACCTGTCAGACAGCACGATCCGGCCGGGCGACAGGCTGATTTTGGTGAAAACGGTGCAGGGATAGAGCTGGTTCCGCGTGTGACTGTTGTCCGGTGCTGCTTTTTATTGAAAAACAAGTGCAAAATGCGGCAATGTGTGATTTTCCCCGAATGTCTGGTTGCAATTCGGGGAAAATTTTATATAATGGTATGAGTGGGATTTTCTGCTCGCAGCAAAATGACATTGGTCGGGAGCGACAGAATGTTATGGAATATGCCAGAATCGGAAACAGAAGAATGCTCCTGTAACGTTCTGAAAACTGCGGCATAAAATAACAGTACCACAGAAAATCACATCTAAGGCATCCCGATGCTTTCATATAGATTCCGCGGGCTCAGGCTTTCGGAGAACGGTGATGGATTCCATGGTCCCATTGCCGTTTACATAACATGTAAAGTGTCAGAGAGCAGGGAATGTCGGGGCAGGATACAGGCGGGTGCCGGTATCGCCGTGAAATGGAGAATAACATGAACTACACATATCTTCTGGAATGTTCGGACGGGACCCTCTACTGCGGCTGGACGAACGACCTGGAAAAAAGGGTGAAGGCGCACAATTCCGGGCGCGGAGCGAAGTACACGAAGCCCAGGCGGCCGGTGCGGCTTGTGTGGTATGAGACTTTCGAGACGAAGGAAGAGGCGATGAGCCGGGAAGTGAAGGTAAAACAGCTTTCCCGGAATCAGAAGGATGAACTGGTGGCCCATGGGCCGGTTGAAAGGCCGATTTCCTGAAAAGCCCCGTAAGCGTGCGGCAGAGCATTGTTTATTGCGCTGGCCGCAGGAAAACATCACATATAAGGCAGAAATGCATCGATTTTTGAAATGGATTTTTGCTAGTATCTGTGAGAAAACCGAACAGATACGGAATACAGGGAGAAAATATTTATGATTTGTACTTTTAAAAAGAAACTGGCAAAGGTGCTCTGCGGCGTGCTCGTGTTTACCCAGCTGGGAACGATGCAGGCTTTCGCGAGACCCGACTGGCCATCCGACACGGGAATCGAGGCGGAGGCGGGAGCTGTCATGGACGTGGACACCGGAACGATGCTTTTCGGACAGAACAGCCATGTGGAATACTATCCGGCGAGTATCACAAAGATCCTCACAGCGCTCGTTGTTCTGGAACATGCGGATCTTTCCGATACCGTTACTTATTCGGACAAGGCGATGAACTCCGTAGAGGCGGACAGCGGAAATAAACTGAGCCTCGTTGCAGGCGATACGATGACCGTTGAGGATTGTCTCTACGCGCTGCTTCTGGCTTCCGTAAATCAGGCGGCCAATGCTCTGGCAGAACATGTGGCAGGCAGTATGTCTGATTTTGTGGATATGATGAATGCAAAGATCGCGGAACTGGGATGTACGGAGAGCCATTTTGCGAATCCGTCGGGGCTGAACAGCGATGATCAGGTGGTCACCGCGTATGATATGACGAAGATCGCGGCTGCGGCTTACAGCAATCCGAAGCTTCTAGAAATCAGCTCCGCGAAGTCCCGGAAGGTCGGACCGACGACGAACAACCCGGACGGGGCAAACGTGAGAAATGAGCATCGCCTCGTGATCACGGAGGATACCTCCAGCGAGTTTTACTGTCCGGAGGCGGTTGCCGGCAAGACCGGATATCTCTTAAAGGCCGGAAATACCCTTGTTACCTACGGGGAGAAGGATGGAAGACGTGTTGTCTCTGTTATCTTAAAGGGAAGTCCGAGGCAGTATTTTGTGGATGGAAAGTCGCTGTTACAGTTTGGCCTGAACCGGTTCCAGAACGTGGATATCGCGGAGAATGAGACGAGATATGTCACAGGAGAGGACCAGGTGGATGTAAACGGGACAAGCTATGCGCCGTCCGACCTGGCGATCCAGACAGGAAAGAAGATCACACTTCCGAAGGACGCCACATTCGCGGACGCGGAATTAAGTCTCGGCGCAGTTCCGGACGGAGCGCCGGAGGGAACGGTCGGAGTGCTCAACTACATTTACAATGAGAGAAAGATCGGCTCCGCGTACCTGATGACGAAGGCGGGGGCGGAAGCACTTGCGGCTGCTGAGGCAGCAGGAGGGGCCGAGACCACTGCAGCGGAAGAAACGTCCGGGGAGAGCACAGACGCTGCGGATCCGTCAGCAGATGACGAGAGCACTGAGGCTGAGACGGAGACCATGGGCGAGGCAGATGTGACCACGGCGGCAGGTGACGCGGACAACGCATCGAATCAGGCCGGCAGCAATGATGTGAAGACCGGATTCCCTGCGAAGATCCTCCTGATCGTGATCGGAATCCTCGCGGCAGCAGCCCTGATCGGCGGTGGTATCTGGTTCATGATCCAGAACAACAGGAAAGAGGCGGAAGCAGAAGCACTTCGCCGCGAAAAGAGAAGACAGCGTCTCGTGGCCGAAGGCGGTGACGCTGAGGCCGAGTTTAACAGACTGCTTGAAGAGAAGCGGAAGAGGAACGAGGAGAGACGGAAGAGATAGAAGAGAGAAAGCGGCTGGATCAATTGTGATCAGGCCGCTTTTCTGATATACTGGAAATGAAGTTGGTTTTACGCGGCAGCCACATATCCGTACATCATCATGTAATGGCAGAAGCTTCCGCCCATGACGAAGAGATGGAAGATCTCGTGGGAGCCGAAATTTTTATGCTTTGAGTTGAAGATCGGTAATTTCAGTGCATAGATCACACCGCCGATGGTATAGATGATGCCGCCGGCGAGAAGCCATGCGAAAGCGGCAGGTGTGAGAGCGGCAACGATCTGGCGGATCGCCATGATGCATACCCAGCCCATCGCGATGTAGATCACGGAGGAGAACCACTTCGGGCAGTTGATCCAGAGGGCATTGATGATGATGCCTACGATGGCGATGCCCCAGACAAGGGACAGCATCCGGTAGCCGGACTTATTTCCGAGGACGATCAGGCACACCGGTGTGTAGGTTCCGGCGATCAGGATGAAGATCATCATGTGGTCGATTTTCCGAAGGATCTTATTGACATGCTCAGAAATGTCGAAGGTGTGGTAGACCGTGCTTGCGGCGTAGAGCAGGATCATGCTGACGATGAAGACGCTCAGGGCCTTTAGGTGCATGGTTCCGGGGACGGATGCGGCCTTGATTAAAAGCGGCGTCGCGGCAACCATTGCGGTCAGCATTGCGATAAAGTGAGTCAGCGCGCTTCCGGGATCTTTTATTTTCAGTTCCATAATCATTCCTCCAATCATGCGGGATAGCCTGTGTTGAACAGGGAAAATATTGGAAATCAGAATGTGCGTGACTGTATGAAATGAATTAGTCCGATATGGATCTGCGATAATAGGTTGTGGCGGACAAATTTCAGATCATTGCAGCAAATGAACGCAGGGTCTGGTTTCAAAGTTAAAGTGAATATTTAAAATGCGACATGTAGTTTTCAAAACCACTTATCGCGTTTGAATATACTATAACACTTACGATAAAAATATGCAAGGGGAAATATTTTGATGTTAAAAGTATTATATGAGGACGACGAGATCCTGGTGGTCATAAAGCCTGCGGGCGTGGAATCCCAGGCTGCGAAGCGGTTCGCACCGGATATGGTCAGCGAGGTGAAAAAACACCTGGTTATCAACAAATCATGCACACCGGGGAAGGAACCTTATGTGGGAGTTATCCACAGACTGGACAAGCCTGTGTCCGGCGTGATGGTGTACGCGAAAACGAAACGGGCGGCAGCGGCTTTAAGTGAGCAGGTTCAGAGCCATAAGATGAAAAAAATCTACACAGCAGTTGTCCACGGAAGACCTGTGAATATGGTGGATAACTATGTGGATTATATGGTGAAAACACCGGACGGGAATTATTCACAGGTTGTGGATAAGGGGATAACCGGTGCGAAAAAGGCGGAGCTGTCCTATGAAGTCTTAAAGACGATCGACGGGGAAGCTGCCGGGATGCCGGGGAAGGAACTGAGTCTGGTGAGGGTTGCGCTGAAGACCGGACGCCATCACCAGATCCGTGTACAGATGGCGCATCATGGGACGCCGCTGTATGGGGATATGAAATATGGAGTGCCTGTGGGAACTGCCAAACTTGATAAGAAAGAGAATGCAGACCAGGGAACCATGAAGGCAGCAGGAAATAGAAATATGCCGGGTATCAGAACAGCAGGAAATATGGGAAGTGGAAGGGAGTCGATCGCACTCTGCGCTTCATCGCTGACTTTTTTTCATCCGGTGACGAAGAAAGAAATGACGTTTGAGATAGAACCGGTCGGAGGGGCATTTCAGTTGTTTCAAGTTTGATCCTGGTGGGGCTGTTTTCGGCTGCAGGTTGTGACATTGGCAACTGTGAAGGTGAATATCTTTAGATTCAAAGGTCGAGGCTTGTAAATGATCATGTCCTGCTAAGAACCATGGAAAAAACAGATTATGGAATCGTCCCGATGCGCGCATATCGCGGGAATTTCCGCCCATACTATGAGCAGTACAAAGGAAGTACAAATCAGAAAACGGGTGATTCCATGGTAAGTCCTGAGAAAAAACTGAAGAAATTTCTACTGATTCTGGGAATCACGGGTGCGGTATACGGAGCGTTTCGTTATCTTTTACCCCTCGTGATTCCCTTTTTATGTGCGTATGGGACGGCGCTGTTTCTGCGTCCGTCGGTCAGGCTTCTCTCGAACCGCATTGCGGTGCCGTTTCGGGGGGAGATGCACCATCTGCCGGTGTCGCTTGTCGGCGGGATCGAACTTCTGGTGCTGTCATGCCTTGTTTTCGGACTTCTTTACGCGGGCGGCAGCATGGCGGTGAGCCAGACGGGGCTCTTTATCCGGAGATTTCCGGACTGGCTTTCCGCCCTTGATCTGCGGCTCACCGGGATCTGTCGTATTCTGGAGCAGAAAATGGGGCTCAAGGCGGACGCGTTGGTGGAGCTTGCAGGGAGAGCAGTGGAAGAAGTCCGGCAGATGTTTAAGAACTCCACGATGCCAGTGCTCATGGACCGCTCCGTGTCTGCGCTCCGCGTGGCAGTCGCCGGGATCGTCCTTTTCTTTATCTATTTTGTCGCAGTACTCCTGACACTGCAGGAGATGGATGACATCAGGGAAAAGCGGAGCAGGTCCGCATTCCGGCGGGAATTTCTCGTAGTGGGAGAGCGGATCGCATCCGTGGTGAGCGCGTGGCTGAAGACTCAGGCGTTTATTCTGTTCCTCACAAGTGCCGTGTGTATCTTCGGACTGGCAGTGATCGGAAATCCATATTCGTTTTTGTTTGGCTGCGGGATCGGGATCCTGGACGCACTGCCGGTATTGGGGGCCGGGACTGTGCTGATTCCGTGGGGAGTCGCGCTGCTGTTTCAGAAGGCGTGGAAAAAGGCTGCGGTGATCTTCGGCATCTATGTGGTCTGCTACTTTCTGCGTCAGATCTCAGAGGCGAGACTGATGGGGAAGCAGGTGGGGCTTTCGCCGCTGGGATCGCTGGTATCCATGTATGTGGGACTTAAATTGTTTGGATTGTCGGGGCTGATCCTGGGACCGGTGGGAGTGCTGCTGATCGGGGATCTGGTGCGGATGTATGAGGAACAGGGGAGCTGAAAAGACAGATTGTCTTGTGAAAAACACTATGATACAATGGGAACAGCAATCAGTTTACCCGTAAAAGAGGAGAACATCTATGACAGAAGATAACTTCACAATAAGAAAAGCATCCCCAGTTGATCTCCCACGGATCCACGGGATCTACGCCGTTGCCCGCCAGTTCATGCGTGACCATGGGAACTTCAGCCAGTGGGACGGCGAGGACGCCCCGGAGCATCTGCTCCCGGGGGACATCGAGGCAGGAAATTTATATGTTCTGGAAGAAAACGGCGTGATCCATGCCGCCTTCGCCTTCATCATCGGCGCTGACCCATGCTACGCTGTGATCGAGCAGGGCGCCTGGAAGGCAGACACCCCGTACGCTGCCGTCCACCGCGTCGCAAGCGACGGTACGGTCCACAACATCCTGGGCCGGATCATGGACTTCGCCAAGTCGAAGATATCCCACATCCGGATCGACACCCACGAAAACAACAAGGTCATGCAGAGAGCGCTTGAAAAACAGGGATTTGAGAGATGCGGAATTATCTATGTCCCGGACGGAACGCCGCGGATCGCGTTTGAGTGGGGCAGGTAATCATGATGCAGATGAAAGACACCGAATAGACCATTTGGTTTTTGAGGTGTCTTTTTTGCACAAACAATTGTTAACTATATAGATATAACAGGTTGACAATGCGAAAATTCTATGTTATGCTCCTACAAGTCCATCTTTGCAATACCACCCGGGTTCTGAAGACAGCAGCCGCTGTTTCAGAAGGTATGGAAAGAACGGAAGAGTGATGCGCATGTACAGGAAAAGGGAAATACTTCAGATTTCTTGAGCAACCAGAAAATTCAGGAGGAAATAATTTTGAAACATATGAAAACGAAAGACCTTGTGCTGTGCGCAATGTTTGTGGCATTGATCGCGGTAGGGGCATTTATCAAAGTTCCTGTTCCGGTGGTTCCGTTTACACTTCAGTTTTTATTTACGATGCTGGCGGGGCTGCTGCTGGGTCCTGTGAACGGGGCGCTGGCGGTCGTGGTTTATATTGTTCTGGGACTTGTGGGACTTCCGATCTTCACCCAGGGCGGTGGACCGGGCTATATCTTTCAGCCGAGCTTCGGCTACATCATCGGATTCGCTGTGGCAGCCTATGTGACAGGACGGATCGCGAATGAGAAGAGCCGTCCTGGTTACAGACGCCTGCTGGCGGCAGATTTCATTGGACTCTTTATCGTGTATGCATTTGGAATGGTTTACTATTATGTGATCAGCAATTTCGTCATAAATACGCCGATCGGTCTTTGGCCGTTGTTTTTATACTGCTTTTTACTGGCGGTTCCGGGAGATATTGCACTGTGCATTCTGGCGGCAGTCATCGGAAAACGGATGATCCCGATGATCAAAGAAGGGAGACTGGGATAGGGAATGAGCAGAAATATTTTTATTACAGGAACGGGAACGGATGTTGGAAAAACGTATGTGACGGGATTGATCGTGAAAAAACTTCGGGAGAGCGGCGCGGACGCGGCCTACTATAAGGCTGCCATGAGCGGCAATGAGAGACGGCCGGATGGCAGCCTGATCCCGGGGGACGCGCTCCGGGTAAAAAACATGTCCGGAATCCGCCAGTCCCTTGAGGAAATGTGTCCATATGTCTACGAGACAGCTGTCTCCCCGCACCTGGCATCACGGATCGAAGGAAATCCGGTCCAGATGGAGACTGTGTTGGCGGGATTTCAGAAGGTCTGTGAGGAGTACGAGTACGTGACGATGGAGGGAAGCGGTGGAATCCTCTGTCCGCTCTGCTTTGATGAGACGGATATCCGCCTGCCGGAGGTAGTCAAAGCCTGCGGCCTTGGGTGTCTGATGATCGCGGACGCGGGACTCGGCACGATCAACGGTGTGGCGCTGACCGCGTACTACCTCAAAGAGCAGGGAATCCCGTTGAAGGGGATCATTTTCAATCACTATAAGCAGGGAGATGTGCTCCATGAGGACAACCGGAAAATGTGCGAGTATTATACAGGAGTTCCTGTGGTTGCCTGTGTGGCGGACGGTGACACGGAGCTTTCCATGGACGCGGAGGATTTGAAAGCGCTGTATGAGACTGCGGAAAAATGACCGTGAATATGCCGAGATTATATAGGAAGCGGTAAGTGCTGACGTACTCCCGGGAATTCCACCCGCAGCAGCGGGGCAGGAAAGGGACCGGGGAGTCCATGTTAAGATGAAGGAGAAGAAAACGATGATCTGGTATCCATATGAACAGTTAAAAACAATGAAGGCGCCCTACGAGATCGTGGACGCGAACGGGGTATATCTCTATACGAAAGATCAGAAGATGATCGATTCGGTTTCATCCTGGTGGAGCGTGATCCACGGATATAAGCACCCGGTGATCAACCAGGCGATCATCTCCCAGGTGGAGAAGTTTTCCCATGTCATGCTGGGCGGGCTGACCCACGAACCGGCGAGAAAGCTGTCAGAGAAACTGGCGTCCTGGCTGCCGGGGGATCTGGATTACTGCTTCTTTTCCGATTCCGGCAGTGTGGCGGTGGAAGTGGCGTTAAAAATGGCGCTGCAGTATTATATGAACCGGGGAGATGAGAAGCGGACCATGATTCTGGCCCTGGAGCATGCCTACCACGGCGACACCTTTAAGACGATGGAAGCGGGAGACGATGAGGATTACCATTTCGTGCTGAAAGCTTACGGGGCAAGCCCGTATGTGGTCCATATTCCGACGGAGACAGCCGCGCTGGAAGAGGCCTTTGAAAAGTATCATGACAGACTGAACTGTGTGCTGGTGGAACCGCTTTTACAGGGGGCGGGCGGCATGCGGATGTATGACGTTTCCTTCTTAAAGAAGGCGAGAGAGCTTTGTGACCAGTACGGTGTTCTTCTTGTCTTCGATGAGGTGGCGACTGGATTTGGCCGGACCGGCAATCGTTTCGTGGCGGATCTGGTCCTCCCGGATATTCTGGTTCTCGGAAAGGCACTGACTGGCGGATATATCGGTCATGCTGCCACCGTGGCAAACCGGAAAGTATTTGAGGGCTTCTACGATGATGTTCCGGAACATGCCCTGATGCATGGACCGACATTCATGGGAAATGCGCTGGCGTGCAGCGCGGCCCTGGCATCGATCGAACTGTTCGAGACCCAGAACTACATGGAAAAGATCAAGAGGATCGAAGCTGTGACCCGCCGCGAGATGAAGGGCTTCACAGACCCCAGGATCCGCGAAGTCCGGATCATGGGCGGCTGCGTCTGCGTCGAAGTCTACGATCCGGCCGTATTAAAAGGATATCAGGAGTATGCCTGCAAGAGAGGTGTGTTCAGCCGTCCGTTCTTAAACTACCTCTATGCAATGGTGCCGTATGTGATCCAGGAGGACGAGCTGGTGCAGGTGCTTCAGTGTATGAAGGATTGGTTTGCGAGATAGGAATGCGGACAGTAAATACAGTACAGAACAAACATTCGATTTGTTCTGTACTTTTTTTAGTTTGAATGCTATACTGGACAGGTAATATACTAAGAATGAAACGATTCCGTACATTCATAGCCTGGGGCGGAGAGATATTCCAGATCAGCTTCGCCGTTGGGATTTTTGCACTGCTTCTAATAATATCATGGATAGGTCAGGAGAAATCATATGGATCATTTTGAATTAGTATCTGAATACCAGCCCACCGGAGATCAGCCGCAGGCGATCGAGCAGCTGGTGAAGGGATTTAAAGAGGGGAATCAGTTTGAGACGCTGCTTGGCGTGACCGGATCCGGTAAGACGTTTACGATGGCGAATGTGATCCAGCAGCTCAATAAGCCGACGCTGGTGATCGCTCACAATAAGACGCTGGCGGCACAGCTTTATTCGGAGATGAAAGAGTTTTTCCCGAACAATGCGGTGGAGTACTTTGTCTCCTATTATGATTACTATCAGCCGGAGGCGTATGTGCCGTCTACGGATACCTATATTGAGAAGGATTCCGCGATCAACGATGAGATCGATAAGCTGCGCCACTCTGCGACGGCGGCACTGTCGGAGCGGAATGATGTGATCATCGTGGCCTCCGTGTCCTGTATTTACGGCTTAGGAAGCCCGATCGATTATAAGAACATGGTGATCTCTCTGCGTCCCGGAATGGAGAAGGACAGGGATGAGGTGATCCATAAGCTGATCGATATCCAGTATACGAGAAATGAGATGGATTTCAAGCGCGGAAGCTTCCGGGTAAGAGGTGATGTGCTGGAAGTATTTCCGGCTTATTCTGGAAGCGAGGCGTACCGGATCGAATTCTTCGGGGACGAGGTGGACAGGATCATGGAGATCGAGGCGCTGACCGGAGAGGTGAAAGCGCAGCTGGAACATGTGGCGATCTTTCCGGCGTCCCACTATGTTGTACCGAAAGAAAAGATGATGCGGGCGACGGAAAATATTCTCGCGGAAATGAAAGAACAGGTAACCTTTTTTAAGAGTGAGGACAAGCTTCTGGAGGCACAGAGAATCGCGGAACGGACGAATTTTGATGTGGAGATGATGAGAGAGACAGGATTCTGTTCCGGAATCGAGAACTATTCCCGTCATCTTGTGGGATCTGCACCGGGACAGCCGCCGTGTACGCTGCTCGACTATTTCCCTGATGATTTCCTGATCATCGTGGACGAGTCCCATATCACGCTTCCGCAGGTCCGCGGCATGTATTTCGGTGACCGGTCGAGAAAGAAGACACTGGTGAATTATGGATTCCGCCTGCCGTCTGCCCTGGATAACCGCCCATTGAATTTTGAGGAGTTTGAGACCCATATCAATCAGATGATGTTCGTGTCCGCAACCCCGTCCACTTATGAGGCGGACCATGAACTTCTCCGCGCAGAGCAGATCATCCGCCCGACAGGACTTCTTGATCCGGAGATCTCCGTGCGGCCAGTGGAGGGACAGATCGATGATCTTGTGGGCGAGATCAATAAAGAAGTAGAAAAACACAACAAGGTCCTGATCACAACGCTTACAAAGCGTATGGCGGAAGATCTTACGGATTATATCAGGGAAGCCGGAATCCGCGTAAAATATCTGCACTCGGATATCGACACATTGGAGCGCGCCGAGATCATCCGCGATATGCGTCTGGATGTCTTTGATGTTCTTGTGGGAATCAACCTCCTCAGAGAGGGACTCGATATCCCGGAGATCACACTTGTGGCGATCCTGGATGCGGATAAGGAAGGATTCCTCCGTTCGGAGACATCCTTGATCCAGACGATCGGACGTGCCGCGCGAAACGCCGAAGGCCATGTGATCATGTATGCGGATTCCATTACTGATTCCATGCGGGCCGCCATCGACGAGACGAACCGCCGACGTGAGATCCAGCAGAAGTACAATGAGGAGCACGGAATCACTCCGCAGACCATAAAGAAAGCGGTCCGTGATCTGATCGCAATCTCCAAGGCTGCCAGTGCCGGCGAAGAAGAGTTCAGGAAAGATCCGGAATCCATGGACGCAAGGGAACTGGAGAAGCTTGCAAAGGAACTCACAAAGAAGATGCGCCAGGCGGCAGCAGAACTGAATTTCGAAGAGGCCGCAAAGCTGCGTGACCGGATGAAGGAAGTGAAGCAGATGCTGCTGGAACTGGAGAAAAATTAAGATGATTGGTAACTACTGCCCGCACCAGGCGGACGAATGTGCCAGGATACACTTATTGACAATTATTCTCAACAAGAATACAATATTTCCAGATGACAGAGTCGGCTCTGTCAATTATGATAATGAAGGATGGACACAGGATGAAACTATATGAAGGAAATATTGGCGCGACGTATATGGTCGAGTCAGTCCATGTGGATGAGGCAATTAACCGGCGTTTAGAGGCGCTGGGGGTAAATGAGAATACGCCTCTTCTTGTGATGAATAAGAAAAACAGCGGAACCATGATCATCAAAGTCCGTGGAACCCGCCTTGCACTGGGAAAAAGAATTACCGGTGGAATTGAGGTAAAAGAGGAGGCGGCATCATGAGCACAGGAGAGAGAACGATCACGGTCTGTTTTGTAGGAAATCCGAACTGTGGAAAGACTACGCTGTTCAATGCATTTACGGGAGCAAAATTAAAGGTCGCAAACTGGCCCGGCGTTACGGTCGAGCGAATGGAAGGAGAGACGAGCTATAAAGGGCGGAAGATCCGTGTGATCGATACGCCGGGAATCTACAGTCTTACTTCATATACAATGGAGGAACTCGTCACAAGAAGGTGCATTGAAGAAGATGGCGTGGACGTAATTGTCAACGTTGTAGATGCATCATCTCTGGAGAGGAACCTTTATCTGACGATGCAGCTTTTAGAATTAAAGAAACCAGTCATTCTGGCTCTCAATATGATGGATATCATCGAAGAGCGTGGAATGGAGATTGACCTTCACAGACTTCCTGAGATGCTTGGCGGGATCCCTGTGGTTCCGGTCTCCGCGAGAAAGCGCACAGGACTTGACGTGCTGATGCACGCTGTGGTACATCATTATGAGGAAGGTCCCCAGGGCGTGATCGTCCGCTATGACAGGGAGATCGAGGATCGGATCCAGCGGGTAGAAGACCTTCTGCGGGAGAAGTATTCGGATCTCACAAATCTGCGCTGGCATGCGATCAAGATGCTCGAATATGACAAGGAAGTCCTGAAGGACCATCCGGTCGAACTGAAACAGATCGTGCCGAGAAGCTTCGAAAAAGAGATTATCAATGAAAAATACGATTACGTGGAATCGGTAATCAAGGAATGTCTGTTTAATAAAGAAGAAAAATCACATATGACAGATCAGGTGGATAAGATCCTGACTCATCCGATCCTGGGAATTCCAGCGTTCTTTGGAATTATGGCATTAGTCTTTTTCCTGACATTCACAGTCGGGGATTTTCTGAAAGGATACTTTGAACAGGGACTGGAACTGCTGTCGCTCGGTGTTTTGTCCGGGCTTCATTCAGCGGGAGCTTCCGACTGGGTGATCTCCCTGGTCGTTGATGGTGCGTTGGCGGGAGTTGGAGGAATCCTGACATTTCTTCCAAACATCTTTATCCTTTTCCTTGCGCTTGCGTTCCTGGAGGACAGCGGATACATGGCAAGAGTCGCCTATGTCATGAATGAGACTATGGGGATGGTCGGACTTTCCGGCCGTGCGTTTCTGCCGATGCTGCTGGGATTTGGATGCACAGTTCCCGCGGTCATGGCGACCAGGGCGCTGGAGAATCAGAGAGACCGCTTGAAGACGATCCTTATCACGCCGTTTATGTCCTGCTCAGCGAGACTTACGATCTATGTTTTGCTGGCGGATATGTTCTTCCCGAAATCGGCAATGTTAGTGGCATATTCCCTTTATCTGGTGGGAGTTGCCATGGCGATCCTCATTGCGCTTATCGTACATAGAATGACAGACAATAATACAGAGAATGCTCTCCTGATTGAACTTCCGGAATATAAGATTCCGAATCTCAGAACTGTGGCGATCTATGTCTGGGAAAAAATAAAAGATTACCTGACAAAGGCGGGGACAACGATCTTCCTGGCATCGATCATCCTGTGGTTTGTCATGAATGTGGGACCGGCGGGATTTATTTCTGATGTGGCGGACAGCTTTGCGGCAAAATTCGGACAGATCCTTGTGCCGGTACTAAAGCCGGTTGGTCTTGGAAGCTGGCAGATCGCGGTAGCATTGATCTCCGGAATCTCCGCAAAGGAGGTCGTTGTTTCGAGTATGTCCGTCCTTTATGGGATCGGCAATATCAATTCTGCAGCGGGAATGGCGGAACTCTCAGGAATCCTTGGGGGAACAGGATTTACGTCAGTGAATGCTTATGCGCTCATGGTATTCTGTCTTCTCTATACACCGTGTATTGCGACGATCGCGACGATCAAGAGAGAAACACAGTCCTGGAGATGGACACTGGGGATGGTCATGTTCCAGCTTGTGCTTGCCTGGTCGGCGGCATTTCTTGTATTCCAGATCGGAAGCCGCCTGTTCTGATCAAAAAATTGAAAACTATAACTGCTGCCACGCGGGCAGAAGATCTACAATAGTGGGTTTTGCGGCAAATGTGTTATATAGCAGTTATACAAAGATAAAAGGGGTTAAAAGGGGTAATAAATGAACGAAAAAACACTGCTGGAAGCTGTGGTGCTGGCGGGGGAACTCATGCTTGTCAGCGGAGCGGAGATCTACAGGGTGGAAGACACCATGAATCATATGCTGAAACGATCGGAGTACGAACAGACGGAAACGATCGTATATGGAACGGGAATCTTTGTCACGCTGAGCGATCCAAATAAGGAACCGCTGACCCGCGTCAAGCGTGTTGCGGCCAGATGCACCAGCATCAACCGGATCTGCCTGGTAAACGATGTATCGCGCCATTTCTGTGAGGGAAAGATCACGGTGGAGGAGGCGCTAAGACAACTGCAGGAGATCCAGGCACCAAAGACGGTCCAGTATGACTGGCTGACTCAGGGACTGGGATATGTTGGTGTTTCGGCGTTCTTTGCGCCTATGTTCGGCGGCTCCCTGGGAGACTTTCTGGCGGCAGCGGTAGTTGGTGTCTGTCTTGCAGTAGCCGTATGGATTGGAAAAACCTTGAAATTCAACGATTTCTGCTTTAACGCATTTGGAGCGTTTGTGCTTGCGTTTTCAGCTATGACGATCTGCCATTCTTATCCGGTACTGAATTCAGATACGATCATCGTCAGCGCTGTCATGCCGCTTGTCCCGGGAGTAACATTTACAACGGCGATCCGTGATACCTTAAACGGGGACTATGCAGCCGGATCCGCCAGAATTCTGGAAGCGATCGTTGTGGGACTTGCAGTTGCGTTTGGAGTTGGTGCGGGACTTCTTGTAGCCCGCAGCATGGAAGGAGGACTCTTATGATCATACAGGTATTCAGCGCGTTCTGGGCGGTCGCGATGTTCTCCATTCTGACGGAGACTCCGAAAAAGTTCCTTCCGTACGCGGCTTTTTCCGGAGGATTTGCCTGGTGGGCATATTTAGTGATCAATAATCTGACTCATTCAACACTTCAGGCCGCATTCTTTTCGATCCTCGCGGTAGCGTTTCTGAGTCATATTCTTGCCAGGATCATGAAAGCACCAGTGACGGTATTCCTCATCGCAGGAATCCTTCCGTCTGTGCCTGGAGCAGGAATCTACCGGACAGTATATTACCTGATCCAGGGAGATCAGGCACTTTCAACCCATTACCTAATCTCGACGCTTCACACGGCAGGCGCGATCGCTCTGGCAATCTTTATCACAGATTCTGTTGTCAACCTTGTACATCTTTATCATGAAGGAAGTCATGCGAGACGAAATTGAAGGCGGTAGAATGTGTGCTGTGCAGCAACGTTTGCCTGCACTTAAACACATGTAGCCGAGTCTACGGAAGAACCACAAGGAATTTCCGTAAAGATCTGCAGGTTATCCGTTTCCCTGCGATACAGGTACATGTTATCAGAGAGAAAGTCTTCCGGCTGGATCGATTCGCGGTTGACATTTTTGATCGTATTGCAGAAAACATGATAATCAGGTTCCGTAAAATTTTCTGAATCAGCGATGATCAGGACCTCGTGGATACTGGATGGAAGGATGAGAAGATCACTTCCAAACTCGTCCGCGAGGTCTTTTAATTTATCAGGATAGAGGACGCAGGCGGCACCGTTGTGCGCGGCATCGTTCGTGAGGACATAGAGCGTCGGAACAGGGCAGTCTTCGTGCACAAAGTCAGTAGCTCCTGGGAAATATTCCTCGATCACTGTTTCAAGGCGGCGGAAACTTGCAGGAAAGATCCGAGGTGTATTTTCTTTTGCGAGCACAAAAAGTTCTTCTGCTGTCACATTCCAGGAAGCAGATACCGTGTTCGTGACGACAGAGCTGATCTGGGTCTCACCTTCAGATTCGATGATCAGGGAGAAGATCACCGCGAGATCCAGGAAAGGGATCCAGGGAATCGTCTTTAACAGCTCCTTATTTTTATCGCGGGAGATAAGCCGCCAGGTGATCTGGTCACGGAATTCCTCAAAACTGCTTAAGGAAGTGAGACTTGTCACGGAAACAGGAAGCTGTGCGTCAGTGATCGATATCATATATTCACAGAGTTCTGCCAGCGTGCGGCCTTTTTCAAACTGTTCATACAGCATCTCCAGGGAGATCACGGGGGAACAGTGTTTTTCCAATCTTAAGAGAGCCAGGGAATCAAGCACAACGCCGTTGTTTTTGAGCACACGTTCCCTGTGGATCGAGCAGCTGGTGTCCAGCCTGTTAAAAAGTTCCTCCTGCAGTGCGGCACAGAATTCTTCGTAGTTCATTGTAATACCTCCTGATGTGTTTTTAGATCGATAGATTTGTTTTCATGACTTGAACAATAGAAATTAGAATGTTTTTTTGCGGCTGCCCGGCGGGAAGCAGATATTCATACTGCTTAGATTGATTTGGCTAAAAATCAGGATGCCGGACAGCCATGGGATGTAAAATGAAAGGATAGGTGTATTCTAACGAAATCCTGTTCGAAAATCAATCGTGATGATTCACAAGAATCGCCCCCTGAAATTGACATGCAGGCAAAAAAAAGTTGTATTTACAACATACAAAAGGGAAATATCGTGGTAAAATAAAGAAATAGATCATGGGAAGATCCAGGTGGAAAGGAAAAAGAAAAATGGCTTTTATCAAAAATATCGATCATGAAACAGTTTTAAATCTCGCGGACCAGATCCACGCAGAACCGGGTCAGATCGTCAGCAAGACTCTCGCCCAGAACAAGGCGGTCAGCCTGACATTATTCGCGTTCTCCAAAGGCGAGGAGATCAGCACCCACGATTCCATCGGCGATGCCATGGTACATGTGATCGATGGCATCGGTCAGTTTACCGTAGACGGTGCAGAGCATATCTGCAAAGCCGGAGATGTTCTCGTAATGCCGGCGAAGAAGCCGCATGCGGTATTCGCGAAGGAAGATTTTAAGATGCTTCTTACGGTGGTATTTCCGTTAGATTGATACTTGAGTATTTAGATGAAGTATTCGTAACTGTTCAGTAGGTCTGCACACTTGCCGCGCTGACCGTAAGAAAACATAGGCTGGAAGGCAAAAATCCCATCAGTGAAGCTGATTTGGAATGGATTTTTGCACGTAACTATGAAGGTACTGAATAGTTACAAGTATTCTTAACATGCTATAAATGCGAGATGTTACCGCCTTCTATACTGGTGACAGGAAGATGGAAAACCCCCGGTGTGGCTGCACCGGGGGTTTTGCTTTGTCACTCGAATAAAGGAGTCACATCTCTTTAGCCTATAGCATGATATGATATGCAGAACGTAAATTTAACATACATCAGCGAATAAACATCGCGTCTCCAAAACTAAAAAACCGGTACCGCTCCTTGATCGCCTCCTGATATGCATTCAGGATATGTTCCCGTCCTGCGAGTGCGGACACGAGCATGACGAGTGTGGATTCCGGAAGATGGAAGTTTGTGATCAGGCAGTCCAGGATCTTGAATTTGTATCCCGGATAGATAAAGATCTCGGTCCAGCCGCTTCCAGCCTTTAAGATCCCGTCATCACCGGTTGCGGATTCCAGGGTACGGCAGCTTGTGGTTCCAACGCAGATCACACGTCCGCCGTTTGTCTTTGTATCGTTGATCTTCTTCGCCTCGGATTCTTCTACCATATAGAATTCAGAGTGCATATGATGCTCTTCGATGGTATCGACCTTTACCGGGCGGAAGGTTCCGAGACCGACATGGAGAGTTACATGAGCGATTTTAACGCCCATCTCCTCGATCTCCTGTAAAAGTTCTTTGGTGAAATGCAGACCTGCTGTCGGAGCAGCCGCAGAACCCTCGTTCTTGGCATATACAGTCTGATAACGGTTCTTATCCTTTAACTGGTGAGTGATATATGGCGGCAGCGGCATCTGGCCGAGCTTATCGAGGATCTCCTCGAAAATTCCATCATACTCAAACTGGATCAGTCGGTTTCCCTCATCGACCACATCGATAACCTTTCCCTTTAAAAGTCCGTCACCGAAGGAAACTTCCGCGCCGACTTTCATCTTCTTACCCGGTTTTACAAGGGTCTCCCAGACATTGTCAGATTTTCTCTTTAAAAGGAGGACTTCGATTCCTGCGTCGGTTCCAATCTTATGTCCCATGAGACGTGCCGGGATAACTTTTGTGTCGTTGATAACGAGGCAGTCACCCTTTTTCAGGTACTGTAAAATATCGCGGAAATGGCGGTGTTCCATCTCTCCGGTCTTTTTATCTAATACAAGCAGCCTGGAAGCAGCGCGGTCCTCAAGCGGATCCTGCGCGATCAGTTCCGGAGGCAGTTCAAAGTTAAAATCTGTTACATTCATTTCTCTATCTCCTGTCTGTCATCCTTATCAAAAAGTTCCATGCCATTGTAGCAGAATCGGGAAGAAAAATCAATGAGGCGCGCCGGAATATGGGGAAAATCGGTGATCATCTGCAAAAGGCTCGGACAGCAGCCGGGAAATAAAAATATATCTTGTTGTTTTAAGGTTATGGTGGTACGATAGGAAAATCAAAAGCATGGTACATGCGGCAATCGGAAGGAGCAGTTGTAATGAAATATATCAATCAGTTAGAACACAGAGATATCCCCTATGAACATAATTTAGACCACGGCGGAGTGCCGGAGGAAAAGCGGAATGTGGCTGCGGCAGGCTGCGGTCCGAGCTGTCTGTGCATGATGGTGGATGCGCTGACTCTGTCAACCTATGAGCTCACAGACTGCCTGAAATTATCCAATGAGGTTGGCGCAAACCGTGAGATCGGAACGAGCCTGAAGATCCTGGGCCCTGTCGTTGCGGAAAGGTTTAACCTGAATTATGGGGAAACGAGTGATCTGAATGAACTGAAGGCGCACCTGGCAAAAGGCGGACTCGCCATTGCAAATTCCGGCGGAGACCGGGAAGGATATACCGGTGTGTTCACTCATGGAGGACATTACATCCTCGTTGTATCGGCCGATGACAATGAGGCGTGCATTCTGGATCCGTCCTATAAAGAAGGAAAATATGAGGAGCCGGGCAGGGATGGAAAAGCGAGAGCCGTAGATGGCTTTGTTTACTGCAGCCTGAAAGTTCTTGCGGAGGACTGCGCAAACCGTACTCCGTCCTACTATCTGTTTTCAAGAAAGCATTAAAAACATGAAAAGCGCGGCAGCTGGGAAATGGAAAAGCAGTGCCCCTGGAACTGCCGCGCATTCATGCGAAGATGCAGATCATCGCAAGCGACCGCGCGGGACTTCGGAAGGTGCCAGGACGCATGCATCCTTAGTTTAGAAAAATTGAGTGAAAAAATATACAAAAAAATAATTCTCATCCCCTTGCATGAATCAGAAAATTATTGTATACTATTAGAGATGCATCTGTAGCTCAGTGGATAGAGCAGTGGCCTCCGGAGCCGCGTGCGTAGGTTCGATTCCTATCAGATGCATTTTTTGATGCCCTGGGATGTCAGGGCGGTTAGGATCCCGTAAGCCTTGAAAAATAAGGGCTTGCGGGATTTTTCTATACATCTGCACAGAAACCGGAATAAACTGATATAGACTGTTTTTGACTGGTTCTGACTGCACTTTTTGTGGTCAGATTCATGGTCAACTTTTGGGTCAAATTTGGGTCAAACTTTTTGCCCGAAACCCGCATGTTTAAATGGATGGTATCGCTTTGATCGCGTTTCGTTTCTGCTCTTCGATGATATGGATATAGGTGTTGTAAGTCGTGGTCACGTTGCGGTGACCTAATAACTTGCTCACAACGGCGATATCCACGCCCTTACGGAGCAGAGTAGAAGCAAATGTGTGGCGAAGTCCATGCAGTCCGATATGATGGATCTCAGCGGCTCCCAGGGCGTATTCCAGAGACTGGAATAGTGATCGCTCGGAGATCTGTGCGCCGGAATCAGTGGAGATCACATAAGGAGTCTCGATTCCCCGTTTCCTGTTGTAGTTCTGGATCTGTTCCAACATCTCAACAGCTCTGTCGTTCAAGGGAATCTCCCGGACACCTGCGGGGGTCTTTGTCTCGCTGACCAGCTTTTGACGTTTTCCAGCGTTCCAGTTTTTATCGCGACTTTTTACAAGTGTGAAATTTTTATTGATCCGACATATGCGATTTTCAAAATCAATGTCACTCCATTCAAGCGCGATCGCTTCCCCGCACCGGATCCCGGTGTTGAGGAGAAAGAGGTAGGCTGGGACGTGTTTGTAAAAGTGGTTGTCGTTCTTGAGGATCTTGTTGTTAAAGGCATAGAGCTTTGATATTTCCTTTGGTGTTAGAATATCAATCTCCCGTGTCTTAACGGCAACATGCTCCTCTTTGGGGACGATGACAGCGTCACAGGGATTTGTTGTGATGATGCCGCGCTGCTTCGCATATTTGAAGAAACCATTGAGAAACTCGTAGATTTTTTTGATATACGAGTAACTCAGTTCCTGTGCCTTTGCGTTGATCAGCATCTGGATATCATCACTGTTGATCTGCGAGAGAGGAAGAAAGCCTAAGACTGGTTTGATATGTACCTCGTAAGTTGTTTCCAGGCGGTCGATTGAGTTGCCGCGTAAGTTTGGAAACTTATAAACACGCATCCAATGCTCGGCATGCTGCCAAAATGGCGTCTTATCTGCCTCGCAGAGGTATTTCTGGCGATCAGAGTTATACTGCTTGATAAGTTTCTTTAACTCGCGTTCAGTGGCTGCGTAGAAGCTCTTATAGGCATATTTTCCATTGACTTTTCCGAGTGATACCCGGTATTCCCAGCGTCCATCTTTGCGCTGGTTGACCGTGCCCTCTCCATCATATCTTTTTGTTGTGTTATTTGTGGTTGCTGATTTGCTCATGATTGTCCTCGCTTTCGATGATGCGATAACGCCATGTATCAGACCACGGTATGATTGTGGTCATTATAGCATTTTCGCATCACTTCAAGCAACTAAAAGTTTAACTCTTTTCCGGCGTTTTTTGTCATCCAGTCATCTAACTGCTGTTTAGAGATATAGTAGTTGTTACCGATCTTGACAGCGGGGAGGAGACCAGAGTTGAGAAAACGCCGCATTTTATCTCTGCCATACCCGAAAATATGTTGGAGATCATGTTGGTTCAGATATTGGGGGATATCTGGGGCATCTTTAGTTAAAGAGTTATTCTTCACAAAAAATTCCTCCTTGGAGGTGTCCCGGATGGCGTATCCGGGACGGTTTAGCAAGACTTGTCATAGCTCCGCCGACAATATGTAACCAGTATTCACCGTTATCCTTACGATATAAGGTTTCGCAATAGCAGGTTAAGCCAGTTTTACCGTTCCAGTTCTCGCCGATCATTGTTGATGATGCGGAATCGTAAAGTCTATTATTCATTATAAATTGCATTTTGTTTTTTGGATAACGTTATCGTTTTCTCCTTTTTTTTATAAACAATGCATTGCTTATGATGTTAGTATATATGTTTTACCTCAAAAAAGGATGTAAAAAAATGCAGAAAAATATTGAAAAAAACGCAAAAAAATGCATGACAAATGATAAGATATATGCTATACTAATTATAGTTTATTGTTCGTTGTGTAAATGGAGTATGGGTCATAGTGCTGAAAGGAAGCATTATGGCCTTTTTTGTTGTTTCCCTTTTCAATATACCGGATCCCGAATCAATAATTAACATATGTTTCCATGGAGAAAACATATGGAATTGAGAGAACTGACAGATAGTCTGCAAGAAGCTATAACAAGCACATTTAGAGCGTTAAAAACAAAGGAGGTGAAAATTATGATAGATATGTTATTATTACCCAAACGTAGGACTCAAGAATATTACAACGGGAAAGATGATTCGGAATTAACATATAAGATATATGTGGCTTGTGTTACGTATTTAAGAAATAAAGAAAACGCAATTATAAGAAAATATATTGCAAATTTGGAAAAACAACTAAACAATAATATTTATGCGTTTTGTATTTCGGATTTTTTAGGATATGATATGCGTAAAGATACCATTTCACAGTTGTTTAATTCAAAACTGATTAATCCAGTAAATGTAAATCTGCTTATACTGCTACATCTAAATGGAATACCTATTAATATCAGAGTACCCAGTAATGCAAAATATAAATTAGATGCAAATGTAGCAATTGATCCGGATGTCTATATTGATGAGATAACAATAAAATTAAGTAAATAACATATGTTTTTTTGTAGGGAAATAAAGGAAAATTAAATAAGAATAATATTAATAAAATTATTAATTAAACGTATCAGTAAAAGATAAAAGCCAATCAAAAAAGAAAATAAATATATCTTAACTTATTTTTTATTCTACTTCACACGCCCAAAAATGTCAATATTTGCATAATTTCTATGTGATTATTGTCATTTTGGGGTAAAAAATAGACCCCGGTTATTCTTCTAAATAACCGGGATCCAAATAATCCTAATTAAAATCTACTGTGATCCGCCCTAAGTTATCGATGACTCTTGCGTGTCCTGCAAGTTTTGATAAGATCACATCGTTGCTCGGAACTGTGTATTCGATGCGATCACAATAATCTGCGAAAACTCCATAGTTTTTATAAGATCCGATTGTAAAAATATCCTTTTGCGGATCTGCTATATAGAACAACTCATCGTGTGATGTTGCCTCGTGGCTTACCCAAACACCATCAATACAATATACTGTATATGAATGGTTCGCGGCTAAAGAAGATACATTGACAGCCTGTAAGTCAATGCACCAAGCTAATAAACACGCTGCATTTACAAAACCATCACACACTGCTTTTCCATCAACTAAACATCCATATGCGAGACTGCACGAGTTCGTCGTATTGTCATATTCAGCCTTATTTACACGTCTTGCAACATGTACTGCTTTTTCATAATCAGACGCATTTCTCCAGTCAAAACTGTTTAAAAAATCTCTAATTTCCTTTTCTAATGCTAATGTTTCAGCAGAATTTTCTACTGCTTGATACCCTGGCATTTGCACTCCAGCAAGTCGTGCAACTGCATAAATTGGTTCTCCGCTTACATTTCCTATACTCGCATAAAGAATATTATGCTCTTCAGCCGCTTTAGTCATTCGATAATCAACAGTTTTAGCATATCCATACTTTTCATTTTTTTTATTTTCGAGTTCTGGATACAATTCACCAATATAATCTCTTGACCACTTTGTGGTCAAGGTTCCATTATGTCGAAATACAAACCAATCTTTTAAATATGTAAGCGGGTACTGATCATTATCAGAATAGGCTTTCTTCGATGTTTCATTCTTGGTCTGTACTACACCGTTTACAGTCCATGCGCCATCCGCATTTACTGTATAGCCATCCGGAGTTGTGGTATTAGCATACATGTTTCCATTGGAATCAAAACAGTAACTTTTTCCATTGATCCACTGCCATGTCGAAGTCGCATATTTGCCATCATTATTCTGATACTTCCAGGTGTTTCCCTCCTGCTTCCAGTCTGCAAACGCAGTCATCGTAGAGAAGGAAAGGCTTGCAGCAAGCGCAAGAGACGCTACACGCATAAACTTATGTTTTTTATTCTTCATACTATTTTCTCCTTTTGGATGTATATAGAAGTGAAAAGTCTTTTTAACATATAAATTATATCATGTATAGTTTGGGCTGTCCATATAATGCTTATTTCTTCTGCTTTGCAAAAACAATAAAATTAAAACGTATCAAATGTTAAAAAGGGAGAAGAACAGATTCCATCTCCCTTTTGCGTTTATCATCAGCCTACAATAAAGTTTACCTTCACAGGTACTTTAAATTCATGTTCTCCATTTAATTTCTGCGCGATACAGATTCTATGTCTCCCATCGTAGCAGATAATATGTCCGTCCAGACTTGAAAGCTGTATATCTACTGGAAACTGATAATCTCCACAAATCAACTTTTTCGCCATTCCAATACAATAGTCTGGTTCATACTCTTTTGGCACGGTTCGGTTTGGGGAAATATCGACAAAATAGAGATCAGCAAGCGTAAGACCTTCAATTGGGCAAGTGCCATTATGGCATTTGCAGCATTCGTCTTTCGCAAAGTTAAAATGGATGTCATCTCGAACTTCGGGATAGTATTTCCCATCTTTGATTAGATATGGATTAGTGCGCAGATGTATTTTTCGAAACATTCGTAAAGCCCTCCTTAAAATAATATGTTTTTTGAAGTCTACAAAAGCCATAAGGCGATAATAATAACGCTTCATTCCCAAGATTTTGTAATTCCTCCGGTCGGATTAAATTGGTTAATTGTTTATGTTCGCTGCTGCTATACTGGCGGTCGGATAATAATCCATGTGTACTGACACTAGCCTGAGTCTGATAATGCTGTCCTACCATGGATGATATTTCTTGCGCTGTCTGCGGATCCATCACGGATAAGATAAGTTTATAGGCAGCATTGTCGGTAATGACTCTTCGGGCAGTTTGTCCATAGGTGCGGTCTAACTGACTGTATGACTGCATCAGTAAGCATATTGTACAGCCTTTACTTCGCAGTGTTGCCATTCCATCAATCACAGCAGTCGCTTTCCCTAATTGCGGAAATTCATCCAATAGAACAAGCGTGCGAATAGGATTGTTATCTGGAAATTCGGTCATCGCATGCAAAAATTGGTTGATAATCATGGCAGTTAGAGGAGACCAGTTTTGCAGTCTGGATTCCGGCAATTCATAATAGATCTGATAACCTTCCAATAGATCACGCGGCAATATTGTACGTTCTCGGGTTAAAAACTCCTGCACGACCGGATCAGTGGCAAACAGCTCTATCGCATTGTGTACGGTTTCCATGATGGATGAGAGAGTTTTATCTGAGAGACCCTTGAAATGCTGCATGTGATCTCTTGCGTCGCTCTCTGTGGTACTTATAATTTTATCCACAAGTTCCTCTGCGGGAGTGCTGTAAATGATCCGATTGGCTTCGATAAATGTTTTAGATGCATGATAAGCCCAGGTATAGACACCAGCCAGATAGTGACGCGCTGCCTGTTCCCAAAATGGATCCTCAACATCCCGGTCGGGGATAATCGCATACAGGATATCATTGAGCGCATGCGTAAATTCTGACTTTGGAGCAAGATACAACAACTCAAATGGATCATATCCATAACTGTCCGGATCATACGGATCCATCACACGGCGGTTATATCGTGCGGGAGCATTTTTTAACAACTCTCCTTTGATATCAACGGCCAAAAGTGCGCCTGTCCACATGTGCAACGTAGGAATTGCGACAGCTGCGGACTTTCCGCTTCCGGGGGTTCCGATGCAGATAATATGTCCGTCCATATTCTGTTGTTTACCAACATAACGCCGTCCGTAACGACCAAACAAAAATCCCGGGTTTCCATTAAGGTAGAGATGAGTACTTGGTGCTGGACGTAATTCTTTACGTTCTACGAGAGGGAGAGAACGCTCGTTTCGGCGTTTCGGATCAAAGGGGGATAAAAATGTAAAGTCACGTTCTCCGGCAATTAGATTACGGATGTTTTGTACAGTAATCATTCCGGATGGAACTAAGGCAGCCAGATCTAAAAGGGCGTTTACATGTAACTTTGTTGGCAGTAACAGGATTCTGCAAGTAACCATCAATGAGGCGCTGATCCAGAGACCAGAAAAAGCGGAAATGTCAAAAAACCAATTCAGCAATGATTTCCGCTCTTCTGGAAGCGGACTTTCTGACGGAAGCTGCGCCGGAATCACAATTTTTGAAGCAGGAGTATTTACACACTTTTTTGAAATAGGACTCTCAAGATCTTTCATGATTCTGGCATGTTCAGTACTTTTGCTGAGATTTAAAAGCATAGCACTCTTAAGTCTGTCTCGTTTAGCAGTCTGGCGGATCTGCTCCGGTGTCTGGGGCGGATCAAGGTCATCAAAATTTTTGCGCAGCCGGATACAGGGCGAAGAATTATCGCTCTCTGCTGTCATCTTGTTCATAGGTTCGGCTGACGGTGCGTTCATCTGCTTTTGCAAGGTCTCCGCGAACGAGGCTCTTTTCTTTTTTATAGTTGTCATAATGTTTAGCCTTTCTTTCGATATAGTTGACAATTGTTTCTTTCGTGTAGTCTCCACCCAGACGCCGCTCGTGACATGGCTTGGGCGATGCTGCATTTTTCCGTGTAAAAAATTCCGGGATATATCGGTATGCATTTTTGTGTTCCTGTACTGTGACACCAAAATTATCTTTCATAAGCCAGATAAATTCGCTGCTACTGGATGCCTGTTCCTTTGCGTATTCAATCTGGTTTCTCAGCTTGTCTTTCCAACTGATTTCCCCTTTAGCCGCAAGTGCAAGCTCCGCCCGTGTCAGACGTTCCTGGGCTTTGCTTTTGGTGTTGACCAGGCTGTGTTCATATCCGCGTTCTTTACAGATGACATTCCCTTTTTCCATCAGTTCATGGCGTAGTTTTCCCGTTGATTGAAAGCTTTTCCCAGCCTTAACATGCTGTTTACGATCACCGCGGTAGCTGACGTTATTGATGACAACATGCGCATGCATGTGATCTGGGCGGTCAGTATGTACCGCAAGATACCATTGATAACAGTCAATTTTTGTGCGCTGACATAAGTCCTTAACCATGTCGCGGACTTCCTCGGGACTGATTTTCTCATATGTCGTGTTATAGCTGACGATCATATGGTAGTAGGTGCGGTTTCCGGCACCTGTGGGTTTATTGTAGTAACGCGCGATATCGGAAAATTCCTGTTCAGCATCCAGAATGTCACAGCCGTTTGTGCGGATCAGTTCCTCCGGGACAGTATCACCGCGGGTAATGTATTGCAGGATTCCCCGGACTGGTCGCTTACTGGGATAGATCTTAATGATCGGCATGGATCGTATTCTCCTTCAATTCTGTGATAAGATCTTTGATTGCGTCCAGATCATCGGCGATCCTGGCAAGCTCACTTGCTTCCAGAGATTGCGGATGCAGATAGACGGCTCGCACGATCTGGTTAAAATTTTTTCCAATGCGTGAAAGTTCAATCGTAAGCTCTGGGATTCCACTTATGATATTGATGGAGCTGCGGACGCAGGAGACCCGGATAAATTCGGACATGGAGAGACCATATTTTCTGCATTTGGAGATAATCTGTTCTTTCTGCTCCGGCGCGCACTTAAATCCGATGTAGGTGGTTTTAGTTTTAGATTTCATGTGATACCTCTCATATTATGCATTGATCGCAGGCAAGGGTGGGTTCCATAGGGCGGTTTCCGCCCTTGGCCAGATGGTTGCAGGTTTTACCGGCGACGTATCTGGCCTGGCGGTGCAAAGTCATGGTCACCCTCTAAAATGAGCAGGACTTTGGAGCGCCTCCCCGGGAAGGATGCCCGGACAGGATCACTCGTGCGCGGAGCACGGCGTGAGCCTGTGTGGGCTGACTGGACGGGGATATCACCCTTGCCTGCGATGTAGTTGTGGCTATTCGCTATAAATGTAATGGCGGACTGCGGTGCGCAGCTGTGCCGGAAAATCGGCGGCTATCTGCCGCAGATCGTACAGCGTATTACATAATAGGGGAGCTAAAAATAAGAGGATCACAATGTTGAGAAGCAGTTGACTGGTCTGGCAGCATCTGCTTAGATGTGTATCGGTATTTTTTTTGATTCGCATCTGATAATTCACCTCTTTTCCATTCAGTTTGACGTTGTTATGGTCAAATTTATGGTCAAATCAACACCAGTGGTCTAAAAACACAGCATTTATCGGTGGTTGTAGGTTATATATCAGTGGTTCGATTCCTATCAGATGCATTTTTTGATGCCCTGGGAAGCCAGGGAGAGATGGAATGAGAACGCCTGCCAGATCAGGGAAATGTCCTGGGCTGACAGGCGTTTTTCCTTGCATTCATCCCCCAGAAACGATATAATGGGCGCAAGAGCAAATTTTAAAGAAATACGAACAAAAGGGAGAAACAGATTGGAAGGAACAATTCGTTTAAATAAGTATCTGAGTGACGCGGGCATCTGCTCGAGGAGAGAGGCGGACAGGCTCGTTGAGGATGGAAAGGTGTTTGTGGACGGCGAAGTCGCCGTGATGGGAATGCAGATCCATCCGGGGCAGAAGGTAGTCTGTGACGGGAAGATGGTTAGTGAGAAGGAAAAACCGGTATTTCTGATCGTAAATAAACCGCGCGGGATCGTCTGCACGACATCGGACAAGGACCATGCGGAGAATATCGTGGAATTCCTGAATTATCCGCAGAGAATCTACCCGGTGGGACGTCTGGATAAGGACTCCGAGGGACTTCTCCTCATGACAAATCAGGGCGACATCGTCAACAAGATCCTCCGCGGTGGAAATGCTCATGAGAAAGAGTACGCGGTAGCTGTCAACCACCCGGTGACGGAAGAATTTTTAAAACAGATGTGCGAGGGCGTCCGGATCGAGGACCTGGATGTGACCACGAAGCCGTGCCGCGCCTGGAAGACCGGAAGCCACACCTTCCATATCGTCCTGACCCAGGGCTTAAACCGCCAGATCCGCCGAATGTGCCGTGCGCTGGATTATCATGTAATGAATTTAAAGCGCGTGCGTATCATGAATCTCCAGCTGGGTACATTAAAGCGCGGAGAATACCGGGAACTGACGGAAAAAGAACTGGGTGACCTGATGCGTATGGTGGAAGGTTCCACAAACCTTCCGGCGAGGGAAGCCGCAAAACTTGGAAAGATTGTGGATCCGGCGAAGAGAGAAAGAAAGCCGGGAAGCTCAGGACATCAGGGAAAGCCTGGCGGAAGAAAGCCGTCAGATAAAAATAACGAGGGAAAACCGTTCGAGAAAAAGACCGGAACCGGAAAAATATGGAGAAATGTCCGTCAGGACGGTGAAATAAAGCCGGAAAAGAAAGCCCCCGCATCCCCGGAAAGCTGGAAACCGGGTGCGCCGGAGCGCAAGGAGCATAAAATATGGACGACAAGATCAAGAGGATGAAGGAGCTGATCCCGATTCTCTCCGAGGCTGCGAAGGCCTACTACCAGGAGAGCCGCGAGATCATGAGCAACTTCGAATATGACAGGCTTTACGACGAGCTCCTGAAGCTGGAACAGGAGACGGGAACCGTGTTTGCGGGAAGTCCGACCCAGAAAGTCGGATATGAGGTCTTAAGCGAACTCCCGAAAGAGCGCCATGAGCGGCCGATGCTTTCCTTAAATAAGACGAAAAGCGTCGACGAGCTCAGGGAGTGGCTCGGCGGACAGACGGGACTTTTATCCTGGAAGATGGACGGACTCACCGTGGTGCTGACATATGAGGACGGCGTTCTCGCAAAGGCAGTTACCCGGGGAAACGGCGAGATCGGCGAGGTCATCACGCCGAACGCCCGGACATTCATCAATATCCCGACAACGATCCCCTACAAGGGGCAGCTGATCCTACGCGGTGAGGCGGTGATCAGCTATTCTGATTTCGAAAAGCTGAACGATTCCATCGCCGACGTGGACGCAAAGTATAAGAATCCGCGAAATCTCTGCAGCGGTTCCGTCCGCCAGTTAAACAGCGGGATCACAGCATCGAGAAATGTCCAGTTTATGGCATTTGCCCTGGTGCGGGCGGACGGCGTGGACTTTAAGAATTCAAGAAAAGAGCAGTTCTTATGGCTGTCCAGACTTGGATTTGAGACCGTGGAATTCGTGGAAGTCACCGCGGAGACTCTTTCCGGGGCGGTCCATGGATTCGCGGAAAAGATCGAGCACTACGATATCCCGTCCGACGGCCTCGTGCTGTTATATGACGATATCGCCTACGGTCAGTCCCTGGGGCGCACTGCGAAATTCCCGAGAGATTCCATCGCCTTCAAGTGGGCCGATGAGATCCAGGAGACGACGCTCTCCTATATCGAGTGGAGCGCGTCGCGAACAGGACTCATCAACCCGGTTGCCGTGTTTGAGCCCGTGGAGCTGGAAGGAACGACGGTGAGCCGGGCCAGCGTCCACAACATCAGCATCATGGAAGGTCTGGAGCTTGGGGCCGGGGATCGGATCACAGTCTACAAGGCGAACATGATCATCCCGCAGATCGCGGATGACCTCACAAGAAGCGGTGTCCGGGATATCCCGAAGATCTGCCCGGTCTGCGGCGGAAAGACGGAGATCCGCAGCCTGAACGATGTGAAATCCCTCTACTGTACCAACCCGGAATGCCAGGCGAAGAAGATCAAGAGCTTTGATCTGTTTGTGAGCCGTGACGCTTTAAATATCGATGGTCTCTCCGAGATGACGCTTGAGAAGTTCATCGCGGCGGGATTCATCCATGAATTCGATGATATCTTCCATCTGGACCGTCACCGGGATGCCATCGTGACTATGGAGGGATTCGGCGAGAAGTCCTACGAGAACCTCATCGAGGCCGCAAAGACTGCGTCCCACACCACACTGCCGCGGCTGATCTTTGGTCTCGGAATCGCGGGGATCGGCCTTGCAAACGCGAAGGTGATCTGCCGCCATTTCGATTTCGACCTGGATGCCATGCGGAAGGCAGACGCAGAGGAACTGTGCGCCATCGACGGAATCGGCGGCGTGCTTGCGGATGCCTGGGTGACGTACTTTAAGAATGATAAGAATAATGAGATACTGGATCATTTACTGGCAGATCTGACTTTCGCAAATGAAGCCAGAAGCGAAGAGCAGACGCTGGCCGGAAAGACATTCGTGATCACCGGCTCCGTGGAGCACTTTGCGAACCGCAAGGAACTTCAAGAGAAGATCGAATCCCTGGGCGGAAAAGCCTCCGGTTCCGTGTCCGCGAAGACCAGTTACCTGATCAACAACGATGTGACATCCAATTCGTCAAAGAATAAGAAGGCAAGAGAGCTTGGCATTCCGATCCTTTCCGAAGAGGATTTTCTGAAGATGATAGGAGAAGAAAGCAATGCCGATTAAAATACAGAATGGATTGCCGGCGAGAGCGATCCTTGAGAGCGAAAACGTATTCATTATGGACGAGGACCGCGCGGAGAGCCAGGATATCCGTCCGTTAGAGATCCTGATCTTAAATCTCATGCCGTTGAAGGAGGACACGGAGACCCAGCTTTTAAGAGCTCTGTCCAATACGCCTCTGCAGGTGGAGTGTACTTACATGACCATGTCCACCCATGAGTCTACCCACACCTCCGCCAGCCACTTAAATAAGTTTTATGTGACATTCCCGGAGATCAAGAAGAAACATTTCGACGGAATGATCATCACCGGCGCACCGGTGGAACTGATGGAGTTTGAGGAGGTCAACTACTGGGAAGAGCTGACCCGGATCATGGAGTGGAGCAAGACCCATGTGACATCCACCATGCACCTCTGCTGGGGTGCCCAGGCGGGACTCTATTACCATTACGGGATCCCGAAACACTTAAGAAAAGAAAAGCTTTCCGGTGTGTATACACAGAAAGCGCTGGATAAGCGTGTTCCGCTCTTAAGAAGCTTTGATGATTATTTCAAGTGCCCGCATTCCCGCTACACGGAAGTCCGCGAGGAGGATATTTTAAAGCACCCGGAACTCCGGCTCCTCGCTAAATCCGATGAGGCAGGCGTTTTCCTTGTCATGAACCAGGACGGAAGCCAGATCTTCGTCCAGGGCCACCCGGAGTACGACCGTATGACCTTAAGCAACGAGTATCACCGCGACCTTAACAAAGGCTTAAATCCGGCGCTTCCGGTCCACTACTACGAGCACGATGACCCGTTCTCGGTTCCGCCGCTTCTCTGGAGAAATATGGCGAACACGCTGTATACGAACTGGCTGAACTATTACGTATATCAGGTGACTCCGTATACGTTGGAGGAAGACGCGGAGTAGAAGGTTCGAAATCCCTTATTTTATGCGGGATTTAGGATCTTAAAGTTTCAATAAGTCCCCTATTCACGGAGAAATCCGCAGATAGAGGACTTATTTTGCCTTTCTGTCTTTCTTTCAATTACTGGGATGGGATTCGTTACTTTTCATGATATCGTTCCGGCACCTGTGCATCATGGAAAGCGTTGATCTCATCACGGAATTTGCTGTCTTCCAGAATATCCAGGGCAGTCATGGCAAGACCCTTGGCTCCCTTCAGGCAGATTTCATCGGCTTGCGGTGAGGCGGCTGCGTCTGCATAAGCTTTTGAGTGACTTTGAATCGTTTTATCATCAGTGATCGACAGATAATCGTGGATTGCCGGAATTTTAATCGAAACATTTCCGATATCGGAAGAACCGTACAGTTTTCCCGGTGTTGGCCAGGTCATGTGAATTCCGAGAGACTCCATATTATTTTTGAAAGCTTCGCACATAGGCTTATTCGGGTAGCGTTCCGCGTAGATCGGTTCTACAACCACCTCTGCCTTGGCTCCGGTCAGGGATTCTGCCCGTTCAATGCTGGATTTCACGAGATCAATAAGAAACTCAATTCGTATCATGGTTTCCGCTCGGAGATTAAATTCACACCGGACGAGTGCAGGAATGACATTGGCAGCTGTTCCACCTTCTAAAATAACACCGTTGATATTATCCTGAATCTGGAATGTGGGACGCATCAGATCAATCTGGTTGAATACATGGATTGCAGCACTGAGCGCGTTAATCCCGTTCGAAGGTGCAGAAGAGTGGGCTGCTTTTCCGTGGAAAGCGACGCGGATGGTTGTGGCAGCGCGTCCCCCTCTTCCTACAAGATTCGATCCGCCTCCTGACGGATGCATCATAAGCGCATAATCGGTATCATGAAAACCGCCGCGCTCTAAAAGAATCACTTTACCGGCACCGCCTTCCTCCGCAGGGGTGCCAATAATGGAGATTTCCCCATCATAGTTGTCCATGAGAGCGGCAAGACCGGAAAATGCACCGACAGCACAGGTCGCAATAATATTGTGACCGCAACCGTGGCCGATTCCGCGAAAGGCATCATATTCTGCGAGAAACGCGATTCTCGGTCCTGAATGCTTTCCTTTTTTTACTGCTTTGAAAGATGTGTCAAGTCCGCAATAAGGGGTTTCAACCTCGAACCCATGGCCTTCTAAAAATGTGCGGATAAATCCTACAGCCTGATGTTCCTGGAATCCCAGTTCCGGATGATCATGGATCTGATGGGAAAGTGTCAGAAGTTCATTTTGCATCTTGTCAATGGTCTCAATAATTTTTAACTTATTCTGATTCATAGGGAAATACCTCCTGCAGGGTAAGAGCTATTTTTGGTATACGACTTTTCCTTCGATCAGAACCGTAGAGGCGGAGGAATAGTAGTCTAGCGGATAGCCGTCCCAGATGACGATATCGGCATCTTTTCCAGGTTCCAGACTGCCGACTCTCTGGTCAAGTCCACAGAAACGGGCTGCGTTGATGGTGGCAGATTCCAGAGCTGCCATAGCAGTAAGTCCTTTTTTGTACATGAGTGTCAGATGAATCGCAGCCAGCTCAATATTCATTCGCGGATGAGCGGTGGATGAGGCAAAGGTAATGCCGTGTTCCTCAAGTACAGAACCAACGATAGGGTCACGGTAGCGGCTTTCATTACTTTTTTGTCCATAAGATGGGCCAACCACGCAGTTCACCTGATGTTTTTTTAGAATATCCGGAATCAGCCAGCTTTCGGTACAGTCTTCCAAGATATAATTGAGTTCGAATTCCTCGGCAATGCGAATGGCGGTGGTCATATCATGGCTTCTCTTTGCGGTGATCTTGACAGGCATCCCATCAAACACGCGCATGAGGGAATGAAGCTTCATGTCGAATTTCGGCGCTTTCCTGGATGGATCCGCTTCGGACAGTTTCCAGAGCGTGTGGTAATTTTTTGCTTTCATCAATGCTTCACGGATCAGAGCGGCACTGGCAAGCCTTGTTTTTGGGGCACGTTTGCTGGAATAGGTCGTTCTGACATCATCCGTTAGGCACATGTGAAAAGCAAGCTCAGGCACCATCGTCATTTCGGAGACTGTTTTACCGGAGGTCTTGATAGCGGCACATGTTCCGCCGATGAGATTTGCATCTCCGGGGCAGGTGACTGCCGTGGTGACTCCGCCGGCAAGTGCCATTTGAAAGCCCTCATCGGCAGGATTGATGGCGTCTAATGCACGAAGCTGCGGAAGAATTGGATCCGTGGACTCATCGGAATCATCTCCCTCAAAACGAAAGACCTGTTCGCGCACTCCTAATTGACAGTGAGGTTCTACAAACCCCGGAGTCACATAGTGTCCGCAGGCATCGATACTGACATGTCCTACATTATATTTGCTCACGGCGTTATCACAGATATCGAGAATCTTTCCATTCTCCACAACCAGATCTTTTTTTTCTTCGTAGATTCCGGCCATATTGATCAGATTACAGTTTCTGATAATCAACATTGCTTTCACCTGCCTTTCTCCTGTATGCAATCTGACCGTCGATGATAACGATACCGACCTGACTCAGAGTTGCCAATGGTTCTACGTCCCAGATCACGACATCCGCATCTTTTCCTGGTTCCAGACTGCCGACACGGGAGTCAATGTCGGTAATGATGGCGTTATTGATGGTGAGACATTTTAAAGCCATTTCCCGGGAAAGTCCGTTCTTGACATAGAGAGCAGCCTGCAGAAGCTGACCTTCAATCGGAACGAAAGGCGCATCAGTGATCAAGCCGAACGTGATTCCGGCGTTCTCCAGAATCTGCCCTGCTTTAAAAGTTTTATTTCTGGCTTCGATTTTTCCTTTTCCTCCTACGGTAGGACCGAGAAGGCATTGAACATGATTTCTCACAAGTTCATCGACGATCAGATAGCCGTCGGTGCAGTGTTCAATGGAAAAACGAAGATGGAATTCATTGGCGATCCGGATCGCTGTTTGGATATCATCCGCCTGGTGTGCATGAATCTTGACACGCATACCGTCGAAGACCCGCATTAAAGAATGCATATGAAAATCGAATGGAAAATCAGGGTCCTCTCCGTGTTCCTGATAGTTTCTATAGTATTCCTTCGCTCGGAAGAGTTGTTCCCTCATAATGGCAGCACTCATCATTCTCGTTTTTGGTGCCATGTTCCTCCTGCCGTAATTGACTTTTGGGTTTTCACCGAGGGCCATCTTCATGCAGATTTCCTGACAGATGACGCGGGAGTCGGGATTTTTTCCGGCGGTTTTTACGGCTGTGAACGTTCCTCCTATAATATTGGAACTTCCGGGGCCGGTAACGACCGTAGTAACGCCGTGACGAACTGCAACGTCGAAGGTGGCGTCATTCCATTTCAGAGCGTCAATTCCGCGGAGTCCGGGAAGAGCTGGACTGGTATTTTCATTTCCGTCCATTTCCGCGGAACTGGCGGTTCCCCAGAGTCCGATATGGCAGGGGGGGTCCCCCAGGCCCTGGGGCAAGGTAAT
>OBZC01000398.1_pt1 | contig 54449 bp, 55 predicted proteins | sample 1538231 | NCBI WGS metagenome assembly OBZC01 (sample SAMEA2580225, study PRJEB22360) | human gut metagenome | biome: human gut; feature: human-associated habitat; material: faeces | place: Denmark | collected 2008/2010 | reverse complement strand
ATCTTTCAACTAACGACCGGAGGTTTCCACTTACCGAAGAAGGTCCGGGTTGTGATCGTAACAGACAACCGAATTAATAAGATTAGAAATACTTTTAAAAGGAATCAGTTATGAACTATACAACAACAATCGCATCAGTACTTGGCATAACAGCCGCAGGTTTTATTAGTGTATGGGTCTGTGACCGATTTGTCAAGAGACGTAAGCAGACAAAAAAGATGTCTATCGTATTTGATGATGTGGTGAATGATATGGAAACAGCTATACTGTTACAAACGCCTATTTCTCAAAAACGTACGAGAGCCAGGATTACGTCCGGTATGATCAGGAAATGGAATATGATGGCGAAAAAGGGAATGTCCCATAAACAGATTGCCGCCGAGTATGGTGTATCACTGAGAGGTATGGAACAGCATCTGAGTAAGAAGGTCATGAATAAAACTGTCAAAGAAGAGAAAGAATCTATTCCACAGTTACTTATGACTCATTTTGAAGTGAGATGTATCAAACGACCTATTAATAAACTCAATATTTTACGACAATGAAAAAAAACGATTTTCATGGTAAGGCTATTTATGAACCAAGCGGAAAGGCTGCTGAATACAGTAATTGGGCCTGCAACTTATATAATGGCTGTCCTCATAGTTGTACCTACTGTTTTAATGACCATAACATTATGGCGGGTACGCTTGGAGGCAACATTGTGTCTTTGAAAAAATCACTCGTTGATACCGAGACCGCTTTTAAAATTTTCGTATCTGAACTGACCAGGCATAGGGAAACCATCATTAAGGATGGCGGCCTTCATTTCAACTTTGTGTCCGATCCCTGTCTGCCTGAAACCATTGAACTCAATTTCAGATGTATGGATGAGGCACAGTCACAGGGTGTCTTCTGTAAAGTTCTTACCAAGCGTGCGGACTGGCTCCATCATCCTGTTGTCCAGAATGCCTTATCCCATAAAGGACTAATCTCTGTAGGTTTTACGTTAACAGGCCGTGATGATCTCGAACCCGGTGCAAGTAGCAATATGGAGCGCGTTCATGCCATGGCTGAATTGCACAATGCCGGTATAAGCACATGGGCGAGTATTGAGCCTGTTATTGATCCTGTCCTCTCGTTTGCCATGATTGTGGAAACGCTTGGTTTCTGTGACCATTACAAGATCGGTATTCTTAGTGGTAAGAAAGACTATACTCCCCAGCAGATACGTGACTTTGTGGCAAAAGTCCAGTCCTTGGGTCATACTTCTGTGTATTGGAAGGAGAGTCTGCGTGAATTCATTAGTAAATAGCAGTTATAAATCAGATGACCGGGGGATAATGTCCCCGGTTATCACAAAATAAAAATATGGGAAATAGTAATCGTTTTGGTTGGATTAAAGTCAGATCCGGTGATACATCTTATGTAGGGTCTGTAAAGCATTCTCATTGCGTATTGTATATGCATGAGCAGATTCAGCAGGGGGTATTTGTGTTTGATGTGGGGCAGGGTGACGTTATCATGGGGTGTTATGGAAAGACCAGTATGCAATATCCTGACAATCTAAAAAAACGGCACAGCTTCTCGTAGTGAGAATAATGCCCTGGTAGAGTCTCCAAAAGCTGATAAGGAGGCTTAATAAAAAGAATATTAATAATTCGGAGTGATAGCACACTTCATTATATTTTAAACATATGTCAAATGAAACTATATATCTGAAGGGACCTTTTGGTACCGGAATTAGATACAAAGGTAGAACCCCTTTTCTTAGTATGCTAAAATTGGGTAGCGCATGCTTAATTTTGGGTGTTGCTGGCATTAGTCTTTACAAGTATAAAAAGAAAATTGATATAGATGAGGAGATTCGTAAGGACAAGGCAGTAACCCAAAACAAGATTGATTTTGATAACGTCCATACGGAAAACAACAGACAGAAGAAAAATACTAGGGGTGAGATTAAGAAAGATGTGCTTCTTAGACAGACTAGGGAGTACTCCTCTAATTGTCAGACAGAAAGCGGTGTGTCCCAGCTATCGCTGCATTCGTGGATTGAAAAGTTTCATTCGGAGTACGTTATGCCCGATTATTCTACAATTCCCATTCTGGCGGATGTTTTGGCTGCCTCTCCCGACGGCTATCAGGACGCGATGATGCTTCATTTGCTTTCGGCATTCGGTGGCATATGCTTTTCAAAGGTACGTGCGGAGTTTTTAGACAAGAAGTTTCACTCTCCCAGTCTGCTTACGATTATAGAGGGTGCCAGCGGCTCGGGTAAGGGTAATTTCAATACTGTCTATAAGGTATTGTTTCATCGCATCCTCGAATCGGACCGCAATAAACTGAAACTTGAGGGTTGTAAACAAATCATCCAGACAGCAGGCATCAATGTCTCCGCATCCAAATTTATGGATATCCTTGCTTTTAATCAAGGTGTTCACATATATGCGATGGAAACAGAATTAGTCAAAGTGTACGAGGCATTTTCTAGAAAGGGTGGACTTGAATTTTCATATCTTCGCAATGCGTTTGATAATGATGAGGTATATCAGAACAATAACGGTAGAAGTTCTACCAGGGGATCCTTTCCTGTATATTTTAATTGTACGTTTACAGGTACACCCAATGCTGTCGATTCACTCATAAACGAGAAAGAGGTGGAAGGTGGAACTGCCCGTCGTTTTTGTTTCTCCGTGATTCCTGAACTGTCTGCCGACTCTCCCACTTTAGACTTGCCTAAAGGTGCTGCATTGGAGAATATCAGAGATCAGATTGATGAATGGCGGCGTACGTACAGTTTCTACCACGATCCGGTTAATGGTGATATTCCTTGTGGCGAGTATGCGGTCAATCTCGATTATGTAAATAGAGCCTTGAAGAAATGGACCGATCAGCAGTATGAGCAATATCTGGAGGATCACATAGCAGAACGTAACGGCATGAGGAATGGAATTGCCTGTATTGCTTTCCATTGTGCAATTGTCCTTCACATGCTGGCCGGTAATCCTGATGCTGACCAGAGAAGAAAACGCAAAGCAGTAGAGAATTTGTCTGTCTATATTGCCAATTACTGTATGGAGAGATATATTACAAAGTTTTCTAAATCAGATAGTAACGTACTACAGGCAATAACCGATGTTGCTGTCGGTCGCCAGTCACCTGTACCGGCAAGACGAGAACCGACAAAGGAAGAGATTGAATGGTGGCATAGTCGCAGAGGTACAAAAGATGAAAAAGGAAAAGTAATTGGATTAGGAACCATAGCTAAAAAACTTGGAATTTCAAAAGATAAGCTTAGTTACCTCTTTAGGAAATATGAAAATAATCAATTATGACAAACGGGTGGATGTCCCTATTTGTACCTCCGTATTTTTATGGGGTGTAATAGTGTATGAATGTAGGGTGTAAAGTACATGAACAAGGGGTGTATATTTTATGAACGGCGGTGTCTTCAGTGTGAATTTCTATTTTGGGAATTTTCTTATATTACAGTTACACCCCTTGTTTTTTAGCGAGTTATGTCAAGTGTGGCTGTATTATCAGGAGGGGTGTAAACGTGTGACACCCCCTATATACAACATAAACGTGTAAATAACAGTTTAAATAAATTTGGTAGTGGTAAATGGAATATACATTAAAATCTATATGTAACTATAATTCCTCACATATATTTCACATATGAATGGATGACAGATCAAGGTGTAGGTTATCGAAAGAAGCTATATATTATTTTTTCGATTTCATAAGTACCTGATCTTATTTGCCCGGCATCGTCTGCTTGAAAACACCTAAGATAACTATCGAAACTAATTTCCCCCCTGATACTCACTGAGATCTCATCTTCATCAACTCCCTTTTGTATTATGAGCAACTGGACTCTGCAATATTTCTCTGCATTCAAACTACCCTTTAACCAGTCTACAGGATGCAATTTTTTTTACTCTAAAACATATCCTATTTAAGTAATATTGCTGATTTTATGAAAAAAAATGCATTAAAATATTTTATTCGTTAGTTGTAAATTATATACTTAACGTGAAGTGTTTGTTACTGGCAAGATAAACAGGTGAATAAAAATATAGACAGTATCTATATGGGCAATTTACTCATCGCATTAAATTTATACAGCTAGAAATGGATATCATAGTTGGCAATGATGATGACAAAAGGAGATAGGACAAAGTCGGGTCTCATTTCCTTTATGTATATTTGGGGGTGTTAACGGGCAGCAAACATAAGGTTACAGGTAGTAGCTTGACGAGCCGCCATCATACCTTGAGCGTCCAGGGTTACATTCATTTTTTCACCGTTCGGCAGGAATAAATCAGCAGTACCGTTGTTGTTCATCTTTATGAGTTCAGCACTTTCACCATTTGCAACGACATTCCATGTATTAGCTTCTTTATCGTAAATCAAATCCATAGAAGCAGTTTCTCCTTCTTTAGTGATAGAGTAGCCGTTCTCCAGTGTTTTTACCATATAGTTACCGTTTTCTCCTTTTACTTTCTTTATATCTCCTACATTAGCCATGGGATTGGAACCACTCCAGAATTCAATAGAGTTGATTACTAAAACGTCGGCAAGGTAAGCTACCCCATAAACCGGAACAATGTTAAAAGCTAAAAGCACAAGTTCATTTACGAATTTGTTTCCAATAGACTGGTTCCATGTGTTTAAACGATTAAATAAGCCGAATGAACCTATACAGGAGTTAAATAATAGGCTGCAGCCAAGTATTGTTGCAATCAAAAAAGTTTTGCTTTTTTTCATGTCGGAAAAATTTATACTACTTATTTTGTGTATCTGCAAATATAGAAAATTTTTATTTAAATTATGATCCTTGTTTTATCGTTTTATTTTCGATGTGCCATATTTAATTAAAAGGGCCAGAGAATTGGCTGAATGGGGAGTTCCTGAAAGAGTAGCTTATGCGAACCTCTCAAAATATATAGCTCCAGATTTCCCTGAACTTGAACTTAGGCGTGAGATAAGGAAAGCCTATAAGTGGATTGATGACAGAGGTAAAATCGGTAGTAAATATAGAAAACTTTAAGATTATGGACTACAGGAAACTATTGGGGGATATACTCAATGCCATTCCCCAATCAATTACTCCAACCAATAAGAAGGGGACGAATGCTGAAATCTGTTACAAGATACAGCTGACAGCAGTCAGTATCAGTCATCCTTTCTAAATTTTTAGGGACCAGTGTATTTATTGTTACACCGGAAATCATTGGGTTAGTATTGATGACTTTGATTTGAAAATATTTCTCAGGGAAGCTTTGGGAATGATGACAAATAATATGGTGGAGGTATCGCAAAGGGAAGTGGTGGAAGGGGTGTTCAAGCAGTTTCCATACACGGTTATGGGATTGACGGTGAACAGAACAAGGAGAAAATTAACTTTCTGAACGGTACGCTTGATCTTAAAAACGGAAGTCTGGGGCAACATTCTTCTCTGGATTATTTCAGGTATGTTCTTCCTTATCCCTACGATCCAAATGTGACGTGCCCGATGTTCATGAAGTATCTGGACAGAGTATTACTGGACGAGGACGCTCAGAAGGTGTTGGCTGAATACATAGGTTGGATCTTTACTCCATTGAAACTGGAGAAGTGTCTGTTCCTCTATGGCTCCGGGAAAAATGGGAAATCGGTGTTCGTGGATATTGTCGAGGCTCTTCTTGGCAAGGAGAATATTTCCCATGAATCCTTGTCGGACATGTGTGGTGAGAATGGGGACAGAAGCAGGGCTAACTTATCAGGAAAATTACTGAATACCTGCTCTGATGTTGCTCCGAATGCTTTTTCTGGAGATATTTTAAACGTATCGCCAGTGGAGAACCCATCAGCACAAGACAGCTGTACAAGGATGTGGCGACACTGACTGATTATGCCAAGATGCTTTTCTGCCTGAACGAGCTTCCAAGGACCAACGACAAATCTAACGGATATTTCAGGAGATTTCAGATTGTTCCCTTCAAAGTCCAGATACCCAAGTCGGAAGTGGATTCGAAACTGGCCGAGAAGATTGTTTCTACAGAGTTACCCGGAATTATGAACTGGGTGCTTGAAGGAAGGAAACGGTTAATCACTCAATCGGGCTTTACTGAATCTTTCCTATGCCAGAAACAATTGGAGGAATATCGGTATGGTAGTGGAGTACGGAAGAAAATAGAACTCATTCTGCCTGAAGATTTCAAGTTCTAAAAGAAAAAAGGAGACTGAACTTAATAGCTCGGCCTCCTTCGATTTTTTTTCAATCCAATCCAAAGTTTTTAGATGGTTTGAAGTGAAGAATATCATGGGCCGGAATAATTATACTCATATTCTTCCCAATATTACGGGCCACCTTTTCAGCACGGTGTTTTACTACGAAACTGTCGAATTCTCTCAGGTACACATCTCACCGTTAGTCAATGTTTTTTTAACACTGTTCATGAATCCTTCCACTATCTGGAGTGTTTCTTTTCTGTCTGCTCCCGTTTTCAGGGAGATCTCATTCACAATTTCTGCCTTAGTCGTTATTTTATCTATTTTTAGGGCTGCAAAGATACCGAGAGTTTATTAAAGAGAAAATGTCCGGAATAAAATTTGTTCAACGACACGTTTTGTCGCTTACCTTCAATATCTTTGCCCATAATAAAATCAAATTCATAATCATATGGGGAAAAAGCTGGAAAGATTACAGCGTATGCTGGTTATCATCAATAAATTGAAAGGGCTTCAACGGTATGTACCCCGTGAAGAACTGGAAAATTATGTGACACACCGCATGGAAGAACGTGGTGGAATGCCTGTAGACCTCAGAACATTGCAACGGGACTTTAATGCAATAGAAGAGATGTTCGGCATTCGCATCTGTTTTGACAAGAAACGAAACGGATATTATATCAATGAAGAGGATGGCACGAAAAAAGAACAATATGAAAGGCTCCTTCTCAATTTTGATATACTGAATGCTTTGGATACCTCTTCAGGCCTTCATACTTATGTAATTGCAGAACATCATCGTCCGGTAAATAATGAATATCTGCCACTTCTAATCAAGGCTATTAAATTCTCACATCCCATAACCTTTAAATATATGTATGTCCGGGAGAATGGAAAGGTGCGTGAAAAAGAAGTACTGCCACACTATTTGAAAGAAGACCAATACCGATGGTATCTTCTTGCTTATGAAGAAAACGTATTGAAAACTTTCAGTGTGGACTGTATTATTGCCCCTCAGATATTGTATGGAAAAACATTCAAGCGCAATATGGACATAGACATAAACAGCCTTTTTAAAGATTGTTATGGCATTTGGAACCAGACGAATATTCCTATAGAAGAGATCGAATTGAGTTATAGTCCTTTGGATGGCAGTTTCCTGAAGTCTGTTCCATTGCATCATTCCCAAGAGATCATTGTAGATGATGAGAAAGAATTCCGAATTAGGCTGCATCTCCGTATTACCAATGATTTTGTGATGGCCCTGCTTTCAAGAAGCCGTTCGCTGACAGTCATCAAACCTCTACATCTGAGGGAGCAGGTGAAGGCTGTCTATGAAGAGGCACTGAAAAGAAACAGATGACAAAAGTCGTTTCCTGAACATAACCCTCTAAAAACCAAAGAATATGAACAACAATTCTTACTGGAGCAGAAGTAATCTTCTGAAAGGCACAGGGACTCTTTGTGTCCTTATCATCTTTGGATATTACGCTTATCAAGACGTCATGAACAGAAACATGCTGGAAAGAAGCCTGAACGAAAACGCTGCCCCACTACAACGTGACTTTAGCCATAAATCTTCTCAATTACGACGTACTATACATGGAAATACGGGTTACAAGGATGTGGCTGGAAAAACTCAGAATGCAGAATCTAGGGACTTAAACGATTACGACACCTTCAACGAACATCTGGATGAATATTTTGAAGCCCCGGAAGATGAAGTCACTTATCCTCCTGAAATCTATAATGCACTGATAGACGATACAGAAGAGTTGATGACAGAATAAATTAATTAATACAAAATATAATAATATGAATCATTTCAGAACATCCCGTACAAAAGAAGCATTTTTATTTAAAGATGCGACCATTCTTACCTCATTTACTGTTATTTGTCCTATATTGGGGATTCTTCTCTTATGGCTACTGCAAAGACGTAGCAATTGGTATTATCCATTTTTCCTGATTGGCATTCTATTGTTCATTTGTTGGGCTACTTTCATAGAACGGCATTTTGACATTGTATATATACCATAGTTTTGCCAGAAGTGAATAACAATATCCCCTTTGAGTTTGATAATCAATAAACTTTTTTATAGCTTTGCAAAGTCCTGACATGACTAGTTAGGACATACATAGTTTATTGATGAAAGTGTAGCTTTTATCCTTTGCTAAAAAGTCTGGTAAACTTTAAAGAGTACGAAGGATGGCAATCACACTCATCACTTGTTTGTATATGCTTATTTGAGTTATATACATCACAAGTGTGGGGATATTGTTTATCCGTATTCAGGCTTTACCAGACGCCTTTAGCAAGATAGATAATAAACTCCACACTTTCTTTTATAATTATTAAACCGGAATACCCAAACCATTATGGCAATATTTGAAAAAGGATTAAGTTACAACTTCATGGTAGAAAGAATTGCCGAAGCAAAAGGTAATTACTACTATGTAATAGTAATTGATAATAAAGAATGTTGGATAAAAATGCTCCCTTTTGAAATATATCAAAACACGAAGAAAAATATCATAAGATGTGAGTATAGAGGTGTTGATTCATATGGTTCTCATATATTTATAGAAGACAAGCTTTCTATTTTGTATGAATTGTACAAGGAAAAAGAAGAATATGATTTTAACTATGTAAAGGAAGGTATAGATATGGAAGGAACTCATTTTTCTGTATTAAAAGATAAGTATGGACTAGTTCATCGTCTATATGAAAAACTTTCATCTAATCAGAAAAATAAAGAAACTCCAATAAGATGTAAGGTAAATTCTATTGACAAAACACAAAAGGTACTTATATTACAAGTAATAGAAAATATCAATGGTAACTGTGTGGAAACTAATATTCAAAATACTAATGATGTAACAACTATTGCATGGATAGACGAAACAACTTTATTTAAGTCTATCAATAAGGAAGAACTTATAGACAATTATTTCTACGATATAATCCACCTTTCCGAGGACATACATTTAAAAAATGTAATAAACTTATACCAAAGTAAAAACAACAAATGGATTGTGCACTATATTAATTATTTTGATAAAACACACAAATACATATTAATTCAGAAAGGGAATTTATATGAATTAGCAGAATTTGCAGATCTAATGATTTGTTTAATCAACTGGACACGTACATTTAAAATCAGTAAGATAAAAAAAATTCCCCAATTAAAAAAATACGAAGGGTTACAAAAAGCAATTAAAATTCTTCAGACAAATTCACTGGGTAACTATAAAGAGACCCTTATTTGCACTGAAAATATTATTTCTGAAATGTCAACCTTATTTAGCTTATTTGAAATTGATCCTTGCTTTTTTAGCGAAAACTTCTCTTTCTATAGAGAAGTCTGTAAAATGCTGTATGATAATATTTTAACAATCAGTTCGTCAATTGAAGCACTTCAAGATAAAAAAGAAAAGTGTCTAAAAGCATTTCAAGGGATATTAGCTTACAGAATAAAAACAGAACGAAAACAAATTGCAAACAAAATCATACAGATATATGATCTTTCGCTTGGAACAGAAGAAACAACAAGCAGCAATATCTTTAGTCTTCTATATTCTTTACTAAAGAATCCTGAATGCATAAATAGTAAAAACATACATTCATACATTGATATGCAACCGCAAACATTAAGTGCGATTGCTTGCATCATTTATGGCTACAGACTACTTGAGAAAAAGGAAGACCCCAAAAGATTGCTAAGTGACATCAATAAAATGTTTTATTTTTCGGAAAAATATGAAAAGGGTAGAGTTGAAGATGAATATTTTGAAATTGAAGATATAGAAGAAGAGACGGAAAAGAATATCTATTCATCCGAATCTATTTCCAATAAAATCAGAACAAGATCAAACGAAAATATTTTCTTTCTAAACTTATATAAAGATGGCATGTATATTATTACAAACAAACAACTTTTTGAAAACAATATTATTAAAAGTATTTCCATAAATCCCAATATAGACAAATTCATACTACAATGCTATGCACATGGAAGTGTCAATAAAGTGCCTATCAGAATATTGCAAGAAAAAAAGAGGGAAAGAAAATACCTCAATGGATGCTATTCACAAGACTGCTTAAAAGATATATATGTTATTAGTGAAGAAACATACATTGCAACTCTCTCATTATATAATAATGATGTATTTGTAAAATTATATTCCACAGAATATATCTCAGAACATTTATCATTAGGTTTAAAAGGAAACCAAGTTGTAGGTACCAATGTTGATTCTACTGAATATTTTTTGATATCCTCCGAGTACATTGACCGACTACCTAAACGATTGATATACAACACGCCCACTCCTCTTGGGAAAAATATCAAGAATCCATATTATGAAAATGACATTTTAATTTTAAAAGAATTAGAAATACTAAAAGAAACTATTTAAACAAACATCAAAACCATGAAAAATTCATTCAAACTTTTTGATCCTATGAGAGATTACAGCTCTATTCTTCCTGATATTCCTGGAAATTATTTGGTTGTTCTACGGACTTCTTCGCTACTTCCTCAAATAGAGGTGGCTCCCGAATTCCACTATATAGATTATAATAACAACCATTACCCAATAATATACACTGGAATTAGCACTGTAAGTATTAGAAAACGTGACTATCAGCAGCATTTCATAGGCAATAATGCCGGAAAATCCACTCTTCGTAAATCTCTTGGCAGTTTAATGGGATTTCCTAAAATTCCAAGAGATAAGAACAATCCTGATAATGGGAAAACTAAATTCAATGAAAACGATGAAGAAAGATTGTCACAATGGATGAGAGAAAATCTATTATTATTTTATAGTGTAGAAAACAGAGAACAAGAACAAATCGAAAATCTTGAAAAGAAACTTATCAACGACTATAATCCACCATTAAATATATTAGGAAACAATAATCTAATTAATAAAGAATATAGAGCACTATTGAAAAGATTGCGAAATAGAACCAGTCTTAGCAGTTAATTTATACGTAATCTAATCATTTTATAGAGTTAGTAACACATCTTGTAACCAGTTTATTTTCTAAAAAACAAGAGATATGACTTGGAAAGAATTGAAAAAAACAATTATAGCAGAGTATGACAGTCGAAATTTAAAGTCAAGAGTACGCTACAATGCCATTGAACGAATTGAAATCTTCATTGAGCAGCACCATGCTCAAGCCATAAAAGAAGTAAAAAAATTGATGGTTGTAGACAAACAATGCCTGAAAAAACAATATGTCGAACAAAAAGGGAAAAGTATCAGTGGAGCAGAAAGTAGTGTAATTGATGAAATTTATAATCAACTTTCTAACCTGTAATACTTATTTCAACCCTTACAAAACTGAAACCTCCATAATGTATTGACCAATAAATTAAGTGAATATCTATTTTATGATAACACCAGAAGAACTAATACAAGATTTAATAGATTTTTATGGATATGAAGTTGATTTATCTTATGCTATCAACTACATAGATATAGTGGGGCAATATGCAGAAGTTGACAGTTTTCATCTATGGCTGCTAGATTTATCAATAACATAGATCCAGAATAATCATAGAGCTTGTTTAATCTCTGTTTGAGGACAGACAACTCATTACGTTACATCCACACTTCACAAAAAGGAGAGACTGAACTTAATTGCTCAGCCTCCTTTACTCTTTTTATTACAAATCATGAATTAAATCTTCCTTAATAGATTCACACAATGCATTGTAAAGAATCCGCTTATTTTCAGGAATATCTTCTGCTGAAATACTGAACAATAACAGATAGGATTCTGGAATTTCCAAAGCTTTACATATTCTGATAATTGTATTCTTTTCAGGAAATGATTCTCCTTGTTCTATACTACATAAAGCATTTGCTGATATATCACATAATTTTGCCAGCTCCTTTTGGGAAATTCGCTTATTTTTCCTAAGTATTTTTACAGCATTTCCTATGTTCATAATTCTAAGTATAAGTATAAAAATTATTTCAACGAGAAATAGTCCAATATTTCAGGGCTTATTTCTATCAGTTTATATACTATCAGTAAAATGGTATTTACATCAATTGTACCGTATTGTTTGATGATTTGAATTGCTTCCTCTTTACATTCTTCTGATAGATTACTATTTTGTATTTCAAAAATTATATTTTCTTTATTCATTTTCTACAGTTTTATCCTGCTATTGGTAGTGGATATGAACTGATTCCAATAGCATTCGGTTGATAAATAAAAGGATAATCACTCTTAATTACAGCACTATTGGAATCTTCATCTGATCCTGTAGAATAGATATGGTATCTTGCTGAGATATAAATATTCCTTATTTGGAAATCTATATGCCATTGGCGTTTACTATATGTGGACTTTGCTACATAATAATAACTATGTACAATATTGTCTAAAAGTTCATCTGTTCTTTGTATACTCAGTTCTTGGATGATAGATTCATAAGAAACAGTGAGGCATGATGTTGAATAATCTATATAAGAAGAGTAATTGTCTTTTTTTTGCTTTCTCACTACAACATGAGCAAGCAAATCAAGATAAGATGAACAAGTCGATTGGGGTGATGTTTTTCTTTTTACTTTGTCAATGAAAGTCTCTCGTAAATGCTCTATATCTATATCAGACCATTTTAAAGATTCTCCCTGTAAATCTATTTTTTTAAAGGATTCAACAAACTGATTAAAATTGCTTAGTTCATTTTGAGTCAATCTGCTAATATTGCGAAGAGAACTAAAAAAGTAACTCCGGATCTTACGAATATAGGCTTCCGCAAAAATCTCAAGCCCTTTTTCATCTATACAAAGACTTGTTGTATCATCAATATCATCGTATCCATTAGCCCTTAGCAGAGAGGTTAATGCACACATCGGCACATTCATCACCTCTTGTATAATGTCTAAAGAAGTTTTGAATGTAATAGTCCTATCCTCAAATGATATTGGTGTAAAATTCCTTATTTCTAAATGTTCAACCATTAAATTTAGTTTTTACGTGGCAAATATATGATAAAGGTTTATGAAATCAAAATAAAAGCGGTAAAATACAATAATAACTTGTATTATTTAGATCTGATTAAAGGTTGCGATACTATTCATGAGTAGATTCATACATTCTGGTTAAGAAAAAAAACGCTACATTTTTCAGTATAACAACTTTTACTAAATATGGTAATTATAAGGTAAAATCCACCATCTCTAATTATTTGTCCGTTTAATTTATCCAATCTACTACAGCATCTCCCTTATTACCTTTTTTCCAAACAAACCAAGCATAAGCGATATCATTTCCATTTGTTTGAGCTGTTGTAAAATATCCGTCTTTGACTACAGAAACACGAGAAGAAAAGATATGAATTTTCCGTGGGGGATTGGCCTGGAAGAATGGTTTACGCTTTTTTCCCTCCAAGAATATAAGTTTCAGGAACATGGCTTTTCAGTTCTGTAATGAGCTGACTTCCGTTTTACTTCCCTCATCGCTGGTCAGGATTGGGAAGTATGCCTTTGGGGGATGTGACAAGCTATCTTCCATATTGGTACAGGATAATGATGTGCCCAGTATAAAGAAGCTCCTTTCTGGTAAGATGAGGAAGTTTGTAAAACCGTTATCCAAGTAAAGGCATGATATGAGGAGAAAAGGTACAGTACGGATTATAGGCTGTATCTTTTCTTTTTATCCGGTTTTTTGATAATTCCTCTATGTCCCGGTCAAGTAATAGCGCTTGATATATACAGTGAAAGGTAATAAGAAGCCCGGGTATCAGGATTATCCGGATAAGGAGAAAAGGGAGGATATGGATATCAGTTATCCTAGTCCTTTGATATAACCGAAGAATTTGAATGGAAAATAATCAGGACTGGGCGGAAGCGAAGGTATGGAACGAAGTAGAATGTGGTATGTTCGGGTTGCGATGGCTGATCGGTTTTCGTTAATATTGTCGAAACTCTACTGTGGAAAGAGAATGTTCCTTATGAATCTTTGTTTAATATGCGTGATGATTTTGGTGGTAATAGCAGGGGCGAATTTGGTCGGTAAACTTCTTAATACATGTTCGGATGTTGCTCCCAATACCTTTTCCGGTGATATCTTTAAGCGTATAGACAGTGGGGAACTGATAAGTGCAAAGATTCTGTATAGGGATATCATCACTATTACCAATTATACTAGGATGATTTTCTGCCTGAATGAACTTCCAAAGACGAATAACAGGTCTAACGGATATTTCAGGAGGTTTCTCATCGCCCCCTTCAAAGTACAGATTCCTAAATCCAGAATAGATCCGAAACTGGCAAACACACAACCAGTATTCACAAACAGTTATTACTCAATAGTTTGTAAGTAATAAGTTTGAAATATGGTCGCAACCTTTAAGGGTACATTCTAAAGAGTGAATATTTAATACATTTATTGATTTTTAACCCTTTCAAGATGTCAAGATGAACGTTTTCGTCTTTTCTCGGTGCTATTTGTTGCCGATATTCCACTTTTATTTTGGCTCATTGTATAAGCCATCGCAAAGATACTATATTTTATTTGATATTGTTCGATATTTCTTGTCTTTTGGGTCACACAGCAATTTCTCTACATAAATCTTCACCAAGTATCGTATTTCTTTTATCCTATTCATTTGTAAACTTACAATCATCTTCTTTCAGAAAGAAAATCTTTCAATGAAATTGTTGTAATGCCTAAGCCGAGTGCTTTGGATTGCAGAAGATTGTCGGAGGTCAACAATATCGGGTTCTTATCCTCTGTTTTATATCTCAGTGCAACGGAAAGAATAAGACAATCGGCTTTTTGTGCATCGAAACCGTTGGGAAGTAATGACGAGTCGCCTTCTTCCATACTGGAATAATTATTAAGAAAAGCCTTGTTGATGTTCTTAACCGCATCGTTGAGTGCTTTATTGTCAATGCTTTGTTTCAATTTCAAGCGGTCGAGCTCTTCCAATACTGTCGTGGGAATCACAACTTTGTACTTTCCTACTTTTGAGATAATGGTTGGGCATTTCACAAACACATTCGTGTCAATAATGAAAATGTTCTCCTTGTCTGCCACAATCTCCTTCAAATGTTTTTCAGGCAGATTGATTTTCCCAAAAACAGTTACCTTCAATTCACCAGAAGTTATGGTTTGAGTCGTGGTCGGTTTTAATGCTACGACTTTGTTCTCGTTAATTTTTAGTAAAAAGCGTCGGACTTCATCTGACATAAAGTTTTTAAGAATCATCCTGTCTGCAACGATTATTGTGCAACCGCTTGCGCGAGATGTTGCCACATTGAAAAGTTCGCTGTCAAGAGAATAACTCACAGAAGCATTGGGGATGAGGAAGATGGCATAATCAACTGTCAATCCTTGTATTCTGTCAACTGTCTCTATTTTCAGATTGTCGGGAATTTCTTCGCTGTGGAGTTTTGTGATAAATGTCTTTTGTAATTCCTTCACCGTTTCTTTGAACTTGGAAAGAATTGCTATTTTCGCATCAGAACCTTCCTTCAATATTCGTTCCGTTAAATCATAAACAGCATTTAATGCGTTTTCAGGTTTCTTGTCACCAATTTTAAGTTCCAAATCCAGCAAAGACGGACCGCCCAACTTGTTCAGCTCCGGCAAAGAAGTCTTTACCTCGTCAATCTTTGCGACAGAATTTAGCTCGTTATTGTAGAAGATACCAGTGAAAATAGCACTTCGTTTTGTCAAACGGAAAGTATCGCTTAACATAAATGTCGGCATAAGGATATTATTGCAAATAGTGTCAAAACCTTTCACAATAGGGCCCCAACCGCACGTGTTGATTTTGTCTTCACTGGTTTTAACAATAGGAGCAAGCTGCTTCTGGTCTCCTATCCATACAACTTTGCTTCCCAACTTCTTCGATGCAGCAATCATTGGTAGCAACGCCTGACTTGCTTCGTCCACTACGACATAATCAAAAGGAGTAGTTTCATGCATGTCTTTCGCCCACCCACTTGAAATGTAGAACGTGGCAAGCGAGAGATGACCGGGCGTGGCGTTGCAAACGTTTCCTTCATTTGCCACCAATTTAGGCAGTTCGTGTCGTTCGTCTATCGTCAAGCTTGTCTTCGATATTTTGCCGCTTTCAAGATACGGTTTCAAATCCTCTTTGGAAGCAACGACTTTCAATGCTTCATTGGTCAGTGCTGTTACTAACACGCTCTTTCCTTCGGACAAAAGTTGTGCAATCAACCTTGTCATCCTATATGTTTTGCCTGTTCCAGGAGGACCTTGAATGGCAACAGTATTATGAGACTCCAAACTGCGCAGAATGTGGATGTTCAGGTCTTCTGCCGCAGCAACCTTTTGTGGATTCCATGTGCTTTCTTTTCTATAATAATCCAAAATTTCTTTTGTCGCTTCACATTTAGAGTTTTGGACAATATCTTTCAAGTTAAGTAGATATTTCAATGGAGGGTCGTTAGGTCCAAAGGCAATGATTGGATTCTGGGATTCAAGCAAATCTGCAAAATCCACGGTAATATTTTTTGCCCCAATCAAACAAAATGCAGGGTCTTCTGATTTTGAAATCCAGACGCAATGCGCATCAGAGTAATCGCATTGATATTGTTCTCGAAGGTCAGCCCAAGCCAAATCCCCCCAATTTTTGTAACTTGCCATCTCTCTAATAAAGCAGGATGCCGTCCAGAAAGAATTCTTGCGAGGCATATTGTCTGAGATACGTACTTTGAAGATGGAGAAATCTCCTCTAAAGCCCACAAACTTGCCAATAAACACTTCGCCACGTTCTTTAAGAACAGTTGCTTTGGTTGCAATCAGGCGGCTATACTCTTTCATCTGAGTATCATACTCAGTTTCAAGAAATGCGATATAATCTTCTCGTTTGAACTTCATAATCAAATGTCATTATCAGTGGTTTGCGCTTGCGTACCTTGCTGCTTTGCATAAATGTCACGGACTCGTGTAGCATTAGTTGCAATATGGAAACGCTCAAAGTTAAAATGCAGATCTGTAAAGTAATGCAATGTTTCGGCAAAATTAGACACTCTGTCTGAGAATTGCTCCTTGTCAAGATTTTCCGAACTGAATGTAATAGAGATGTTAGTCTGGTTCATTACTAAATCGCTCTGCGGAACTTCCACAATATCCAACTCTCCATTTACAGTAGTATATACTAACAGCTTTGCATCATTCTGTACTACCCATTCCCATTCCTCTGGATTAATCTTAAATTTCGCTTGTTGAGATTTGTAGCTTTTAAGAACGATAGGTAGATCAACCCCATTTTTATCCTTAACATTAACAGTAGAGAAACAATAAGGTTTGCCAGTATCATCACATTCTCCGTAATGCTCTGGGAATTTCCAGTCAGGGCGACTCTCAATTAGTTTCCGTTGAGCCTCAAGCTGTGCTGCGTACATTTTCTGGTTAGATATCTCGCATTCTTCTTGGTTAACCTCTACAATTTTTCCAGATGTTAGATTCTCTATAATCTGTTTCAAACGAACGTTTTCGTCTTCCAGTTTTTTGTTGCGAGTGCTCAAATCTTTGAAATCTGCAATGTGAGTCACAAGCTCTGTTAAGTCTTCCTCGTTCAAACTGTTTTTCAATGTTTGCAGTTGCTGTCTTTCGTTCTTAGTCCATACGACATTCATACTGATAGAATCCTTGATAGGATAAACTTTTGGGTAATGGTTCTCGTCAAACAGATTCTTGTTTGATTCTCCCCATTCGTCAATCAGCAAACGTGTCGCATTTCTGAAATTCTCATCTTCCCAATTTGCGTTGTTGCTATATAGTTCCTTAATTTTACCATCAATACAAGCATAAGCATCTGCAGTATTTTTCTGCTTGGATATTGTCGCCACGCAACGTGGGTCTATAAGGATATTATAGTAGTTGTTCGCTTCGTCTGAAATCAGCGCAATAATATCTTTCAGTGTCTTGTCTATGATTTCTGTTTCTTTATGAAGTTTGTCTTTAGCAGCGAAACTTCCTGCCTGATTTGGATATATTGCCTTACTTGAAAATTGGAGGTTGCGATTTTCAATATATTTATATAGCACATTTAGATTCTCAAAAAGTTTATCATCGGTAGTTGAAAGTTCAGCTAAGATGGTTGCTGTGTTTGCTTTCTTTTCAATTACAGAAATTATATCGTAGCAAATAAACTCATTGATTCGAAGCCATAACTTGCTATCAACCACTTCGATGGATTCTTCTATCCCTTCGCACTTCCCTGGCAGGAAATAACGTGCTATTTCCCTTAATGCTCTTTGAGTAGTTAAGATATTCTCATTTTCAGGACTTGTTATTGGAAGAATCTGTATCAAATGTAGTGCTACTTGGCGCAACGTTTCCTCGCTGTATTTTCTATATAGACCATAACTATTGTAAGTGGCTGCATTATTCCAAATCTGATAACCAGATGTTGCGTTTGACAAATCTACGGCAAAGTCAGAGATACCTTTTGCACTTGTCTTACCTAATGACTTTAGATCAATAGCATTGTCCAGTAGTATGTCTTTATACGACAGACCTATTTCCCCAAATACCTCGTTCTTCAAGACTTCGGGAATGCCATTATCTATGAACAGGTTCTTGGAAAGGCAGAATATTCCATTTTGATTAGGAACAATCGCCTTATTATTCATTGTTGCTAAGGTAATACCTAAACTAAGAATAGTATCATTCAACCATTTTGCACCTAATCCAACAGGAAGATTTTCCAAAGATTTCTTTGATTCAATAGTGGAAATTATATAATTGATAAGCCACTTGTCCGTTTCCTCCCAAGCTACTTTGTTCAGTGAGTTGTCAGTAACAGTTTGTACGCCCTGCCATTGGAAAATTTCTTTTGTAATTGTGAATATGCGTGAACGTTTCGTTACAAACTCCTGTTCATATTTATTGCTATCTGATACAGCAATAGAAATGATTGGCTGCAATTTAGCGAGTTTGATTGCATCTGAATCAGTATAAGCCGGAGTATCAATAATGCTTTTTGCCAAACTATTCACTTTGGCTGAATAGCTCGTAGAATTGAATTTGCTATCCAACGAAACGGTTGTTATTGATTCATGAAGGAGCAGTGGCCTCATGTCTCCACCGAGTTTCGCTAAAACGTCAAGGACTACGCTTGTAACACCCTCGCCTTGTTTGAAACCTTCTGTGTCTTTCTTTAAGAACATGCCGTTCATGTTTGGCAAAAGAGCGTGTTTTTTGAACAGTAGCTCATCCAGTGACAACACAAAAGCCAAGAATTTGTTGTACCATGCAAATTTGTCACTGCCTGAAACAACATCAAGAGAGTCCATAGAACTTTTGGTTTCAATGTCCGCACAAACATCATCGGTCGCCCACAACTTCATTTCATCATCTTTCCAAAGTATGTGCGCCCATTTACTGTTGTCTGCAACCAATTTTTCAGGGTATAGTGAAGTGAGCAAACTAAGCAAGATGTCCTCCGATTCTTGATTGTTTTCTTTAGCAATAATGCAATCTGACAACCTAAGAAGTGTTCCGGATGTAGAGTAAGGAGTTACTATTGGATAACTTGTCAGTATCTCTCGCAGTACTAAGATAATAGATTTCTTGTACCAATCCTTATCTAATTTCTCGTGGTCTTTTAACGACTTCAATCCATTGCAAAGGTTGAAGAAACAGTTGAATGATTTTTCAGAAAGATATTCAACAATAATCTTGAACATATCAGGCAGTTTGCAAAGAATCTTCTGATTAATGCCAACTTCTGTAATTACATTTTTCTCTTCGTCTCTTGTGATTCCATTGAGAATCAAGCTCTGTCGCTCGCTATCCGGCTCAAAATCTGGACTATTTACGAATATCGGCATCTGGATTTGCCCTTCTATGCCGACCAATGGGAACACACAGAACAATGACGTTTTGTCGCCTGTACTTACTATATTCTTTTTGCTGTCAACTTCACAAGCTACTTGTAATCTTATGGAACGTTCCGCTTTGTATTTTGCTGAAAGTTCTTCGTCCGATTCTTTTATTGAACAATATATAAAAGTTCGGATCACAGGTTCAGTAGCGCCAGCAATAATTCTAAACTGAGTTTGATGAAGTTTGTCTGTAATTGGAGTATCTGTTATACGTTCAATTGATGTTCTTTTGCCATTGTCTATTAACTCAACAGAAGACAATTCTTTGCAGAATAATAGAGTTTGTGCAATGTTTTCTTTGAAGTTCTCCTTGCCTAATTGTACCGCACGACGACCCGATTCTGAATTGACATGATAGGTATATGTGGTCCAGGCGTATGGTTCGCTATAATACAATTCAGATGTTCTCATCTTGTCAAGACCTTCGAGAAGTTCTTGCTCAGTAAAACCATCTCTATACATTGTTACGGAAAAGCCGATGATTGCATTTTCATCGCCATACATATTACTTTCAATTGTTACAACTTTGGAAAGGCAGTGCGTGGTTAGGAAACCTGTTCCGAAACGTCCTGTACTCTCAGCATTTTCTTTGTCTTCACTGTATTTATATAGCAACCCCAATCTTGCATCAGCAGTAAATGGGTCGCCATCATGCTGAAACTTAACCAAGTCGCCCTCAATAAGAATTCGAGCCTTAATGCTATCTCTATTCGGGTTGTTTGTTATTGTATCTTTTGCATTTTGCAGTAACTCCCAAATCCATCTTTTCCTATCAATATCATTGGGTTGATTGAGTTCTCTTAAACGTTTACTTACATTGCTGATATACATTTTATCAAGCAATTTCTCTAAAGCTTTTTCTGTTGATTTAGGGGCTGATATTTGCATATATATGATTTGTTTTATAAGTTATTTGATTTTAAGTTGTCTTGTATTAATTTTAATGGTTCTTGACAGTTCCCCTTTGACAAGAGTTTCTTTAATAGAACCTGATAATTTGCAGAATACATCCATTGTCAATTCACCCAGGCATAAAATAAATTTTGGAGATAATATAATTGTACAGGAAGCACATCTGTCTATAATTCTTTGAGGGAGTTGACGTACTTTGGAAGTGTTAAAGAAAACAAGATTTGTGTATGCATAGTTTTGAGGGTCTCCTAATATATGACCAAGATTACCGTATTGTAATATAAAGTTTAACCTACGCCACAGATGCCACTTGTTTTTCTCTGAAATGAAAAAAGGATTGCCCTGCAAGAATTTATCTGCTGTCATTCCCCTTTTCGGATCAAGATTCCAATTTATATTTATTTTTTGTTCCCGATAACTCCCATTACTTCCCGGATTAATAGCCATTACTACTATTTTCGGACTGGATACAAGTCTAGCCAAGTCTGATTGTGTATAAAAAGCTGTATGTGAAGTAAAGTCGGTATTCTCTTCTTCCTCAGCTATTGTTTTATAGACTTCTACTGTATTTAAAGCCCATGTATGTAGTTTTTCCTGAAAATTTTTCATACTAGTCTATTTTATATTGTTATATGTTTTCGATAAAGATAGAAAATTAGCGTCAGAGATTTGTCCTATATATGTATAATTAATGTCGAAAACAACCTAATACCATTTTCTACAGTTGTACATAACTTATTTGGTTCATGTCTGAAACTGTATATAGCTATCCCTTTGGCTTGAGTGATCTGTATCATAGGTTGTCTCTTATACGATTTTCTGTCTCAATCAGTCTTATCCCTTTGCTACTGTAATCTATCTGAATATTATCACATATTTTTTTTAAATCATAGAAGAATGTCTTTTGTTTTTCAGATAGCATCTCTTCCGAAATAATAGTCTTTATAATAGAGACATTTCCATGCTTCTCTCCAAAACAGTAACCTCCTGCCGTTACTGATACAAAATCAATCACTTCATCATTGTAATGTCCTTCAAAACATTGGTAGGTTGCTTCCAAATTCTCATCAATCTCAACACTGGTTAATCCCCAACAGTTTCTGAAGTATTCTTTGATAATTTCAAGCATTGGTAAATTATAATCTTTAAGGATACGCTCTTGGTATCTCCTGAAGAAATGGGGGGCATATATTGTTATTTTATGTGTCATAGGTTGATAAACAGCTGCGTATTTCCCTTCCTTACGTTCATATATACAGTACATACTTATGTTGGGATTATCATGCTGTCCTCTTTTATCAGCGGTAAAAGTTACGACAAAAAGATTTTTTCTTTTGACACTCTTACAGTCATACGAAGTTTTTACTGGAAACTTATAAGACTTCAAAACTTTAGATCTGAAATTCTTACGAAATCGTTCCATTGGTTTATCTAAGTCTGCTAAATCTTTCAATAGTTCTTCACGGATTTCTTGCTCCGTCATTGATGGTACAATCATAATGTATACAATAAATATTAGCAATAATCGTCAATTCCGTCCGGTCCATCCCACTCCAAGCCTTTGGCTATTGTGAGAGCCTTTTGTGCTCCACGTTCTTCAAAATATGTACGCCCTTCATGGATATATTTACCATCCTCAAAAGTTATAGAAACAGAGGTGTATTTCTTTATATCCTCTGACAGGCTATGACATATTACCATTATTAGATTTTCATTACATAGAGCAAAATCATCTATAATTTGAGTAGTATATTGATTTCTCGTTATAACTTTCCCAACACAAAGGTTATCAATATATGAAGTAAGTGGAGTCTCACTGATTTGGATAGGGCAAAGTGGGAATTCAGTGGGTGTTTTCCATTCACGTTGCAAGGCTGTATCAGGTGAAAGAGCGGGGAACAGAACTTGCCTATATGTATCTTGAATTATCGGAGAATCAGGTTGGGCAAATATCCATTCTCCCATATTACCTGCACTGGAATACGGCTTGCTCGGTTTTTCAGCCCATTTCATAACCCGTTCATAAGCTGTTTTGGCCTCTTCCTGTGTAACCGTTCTCATCCACATTACATCTTGATTTGTACCTGTAAGATCTCTCAAGCAACTTGGATTATCGATGAATTTTTGAATATCACCGCCACATAGGTATTCTATTTTTTTTCGTGTAGCGGGGTTGTTCAATGCATTCTCTAACCTTGTGAGCCATCTCAAATTTTCTGGTCGGTTGTTACATCTGTTAGTATCAATATGGTCTACTATGTCTCTTTTTGAATCATGACTACCATGGAACGCTGTTGCAACAATTATGTGGACTCGATGCCCTCCTATAGTCATATATCCTGTTTTTTCATTCTTAGTACCAAAGAGCCATTGTTCATCCAGTTTCCTTGGCTTGTGTCCATCTTTGGCGTGACGAAAGACTGCTCCATTATCACGAACAGAATAGTGCTCATCTTTATAGGTACAATCTTTGACCTCTGTGTATATATCAATATCTACTTTCATAACAGTTCTAACTTTATTTTCTAAATGAATTATAGACTTCAAGAGCAAATTTTAAAGTATCATACCATTCATCTTTTGATTTATAGTCTAACTTTATGTTTATGATACGGGAGTCATGCAGATGATTTGTCGAGATCTCAATTGCAATGCCTTCCTTATTTTGGAGACTTTCAATAGAGATAAGTCTTGGATGATAGAAATCTTTTGCACGTTCTTGAAAGGTCTCTCCAATTGTAAAAGAGATAGCATAATCGGGAAGCATAAAGTCTGGGACGGGACATCCTTCGTATTTTCCATTCTCACTGACACTAAATACAATGATGGGGGAGGCATTCAATTTTCGTAATACTCTTGGGGCTACTTCCATAAACTGAGAGACGGCTTTTCTGCTTTGAATATCTTCTTCTGACTCATCCGTCTCATTGGCAAGCTCTAAGTCTTCAGCTAATTCTTTGAAAAAATTACGTCCTAATACTTTGGATATTAATGCAAGTTGTTGAATATCCATATTATTACGAGTGAACAAATTATACACGTTATTCCTTTTACAGCAAATTCTATCTGCAAATTCAACAATTGAAAGTTGTTGCTTGCGAACCTCTTTTTCGATAAGTTTTCCAATAGTTCTTTTTTCTGTCATATTCACGTTCCTTATTATGTTGCAAAGTTATACCTACATGGATAAAATTCATAAAAACGATGTATCCTGTTATTGTGCATTTTTCCATAACACTATATACCAGTATACATAATATTCACAGTCTATACAAAGTTAGTAAATATATTGAAGTTAAGAAAAGTTTGTAATACTCATTTCTACTAGTTTATTGTTTAGATTTCTATTTTGCAATATTTCATTTGCAATAAAGAGAATTTAAGGTTGATTTAATTTATTTCTAGTCATAAACTGTTATGAAAGCTGCCACTATGACTTTTAAGCGTTTGCTATTTACCACGGTATATTTGTTAATGATTTTATGTTTCTTAGTACCTCTATAAAACAAAAATATAGAGAAGACAGCCTCTAACGATCTTCTCTCTTACTCTTAAAACATCAACTTCATAACTACTTTTTCCGGTTGTGCTGTAATCTTAACTCTCTTTACTTGATCCGCCCCAAGCATTACAGCCGAATTTTTATAGCACTTTATAAATTCTTTCTTCGGCATGAAAAACGTGTACCCGAATGGAACGCCTCCCCAGTAATCCGGAACTCTGAAACTGTTAAAACTATGCCCGGTGATTATATTGGCATCAATATTATAGATCATCTTTGGATCATAATTTAGCCAGTCTATTTCACCAGCCTTGTACTTACGGAAAAATGTTAGTTCCAATGTTTTCCCTGATACTTCTTTCATTTGTAATCTGACTCCACCGGCATTAAAGACCTTATCCAGATCCGCTTGAACAGTATTTTCAACTTCATAGACTCCCAGTGTACCCAAATCATACACTTTGCCCATTGTAAATATTTTCTTTTTCATGTTACTCCAGATCTCTTTCAATTAATATTTTAACTTTCCCCGTTCCTTCGGTCTGTATATAGATGACACTCGATACCCCCAAAGTAGCCAGAGCATCATTATACCAATCCCCAATCCACCGGACCGGTACAAACAGTTTCTTGTCTTCATCCGAATACAACTTATTATCCCTTCTTGCCTCTTCTATGATATCCTCCTCCTCTACATTCAATATGTCGGCTGCAATAAGAATGGACAGATATTTGGGATCGTCCGCTTGTGGTATCTCCTCTGAATAGTTATAAAGCAGATACAGTGCATCCTCAAAACTGCTGACTTTATGCCTGCTCAAATTGCTGGTTTGTATTCTTGTATCGAGCATCAGTTCTACAACGGAATATGAAAAGTACTCCTCATTGCCGGTATAGTATTTCTTCAGTTCGTTCTCACTGGTGAAACTTAAGATAGCGAGGTCCCGTAATGGCATCTGCGCTAATTTAGGCAGTACCGTTTTCCCGTCCGGGGTTATATAGTTCTCGCTGTCTATGTCCTTCACACGGTTATAATCACTCTCTTCTATTGTACCTTTATAAATTATCTTCTTCATGGCCGTTTGGTTTAGTTTTCTGTGAATAAATAGTTAGTGTAATTCCGTACTCTTCTTGTAGATACTTAGTCAGCCCATAATATGCGTCAACCCTTTTTCGGTTACGTGGTATCATCTCCAGTGCTTCCTTCAGTGTAATCTTGATACAGAGTCCGGTTATAAAAGAGTTTCCGAACTTCTTCTTGAGTGCTGTAATATCCTGTTCGTACTTCTCGTTATACTTGCTTCTTGTTTTTTCGTTTACATCAGGACCAGAAGCTTTTTCTCCAACCTGACGCTCCGGTGATTCCTCCGGGGGACCACCAAAGAATAAATTCATAATACTCCACATATCAAATATGCTGTTTTTCATCATTAGTTAGGAATTGGCGGGATACTAAGAGCGTTTTGTCATTTTTTAGTGGACAGAAAAAAAGAAAAACGCACCAAGATTTTTTATCTCTTAGTACGTTATTATAATATTATCCTGATGAATAACGCAATTCATATATCAGACATGAAATGGTATTTTGATTTAATTCTTTGTTCTATTTTTTATTGACCTTTTTGAAATCATTTATGACTTTTGCAAATTTACCAGTCCCGCATATAACTTCTTTACGTTGATATTTACCAGGAACAGAAATAACATAGTAGTTACTGTATTTGCCACATTCGGATAATGTGCTTAATATATTGAATATACTACTCAAAACATTAAAGCTAAAATAAATGTCGGCTCTCCAATTTTTCTTTTGGGGTACATTATAATAATCTTCATGTACCATGATTAAGGTGCTACATTCAGAATCCTCATCAAAACTAGAATAGCCAAATGTACTCTCTACTATAACAGTTATTATATCAGGACTATTATAATTACAATCCACTTTCCTCTTCAAATCTACTAAATAATCATTTCTATTCTCGTTCCGATTTCTATAATAATGAGGATCATAATAAAGAGCCTTATTGTCTCTTCCTATAAGACCTAATTTTTCTTCCAGTTCATGAATTTTTAGATCTCGTTCTTTCTTTTCTTTAGCTTTTTGAGGAGTATGATTATAAATCCATTTGGCACCATAATAAACACCCAAAAATGGACTGCATATTATCAAACCACTTATCAAACCATATATATAAAGATCATCCTTGTCTATTTTCATAATTGTTTTTTATTAAACTTCCGGTTATAATAATCCAGTTTTTTACCAATCATGTTTCCAGCACACTCTTAACGATATTCTTCAATTCACACTTCTTCAAATTGAGTAATTGTATTCTCGCTCCTCCATAGTTCATGAAAGTATCTATGATTCTGGATTATGTCTGAAAATAAAAATGAAAAATGCATGCAACCATTTCCAAAAAGCCATCCAATACCCCAAATGAGAGTTATACCTAAAATAATAGAGAGTATCATTTTAAAAAGACCGACATACGTGTCTATCCACCAGTTGCTGAAAGCATTCCAGGATATAAGATATTCCAGTTTAAAATCATGAAATATTGTTTTAAACGCAATAATGCATGCAATAATAATCATGCCATATTTAATTACCTTATAAATCGTTTTTTTTCTGACCATTGTTTCTTTTTTGTTTACGGCTTATGAATATCTCAAGAATGCGTATCTAATTCTTTTTTTTCATGTTTTCCCAAAGCTTTTCATAAACAGAAATGAATATGGTATGCAAAACCGGCAAAGTTCTTATACCACCACAACGTTTACAAGGTTGAGGACAAGAATAGATAGTAGCACCATACTCAATATCTGTTGCTACGAAAATTTTACCACATTGGGTACACCTAAAAAATGTTTTTCCTCTGAACATGATATTCGCAGAAACTGGAGTGATTACTTTGGTAGTTTATTCTCAATGAACAGGGGTGTCATAGCATTTTGATATCCCAAGTTCCTTTGCTATATATTCCGGTGTCACTACTTGGTACGTCTATCCCATTCATACGGAATTGTTGTATGAGGGCGTCCCTACATCTGCTATTGTTGAATAAATTATAAGGAGTTATTCCCATCATATTAATGTTGATCGTGTATTGTTGTCCCCTGTCAATATGTAACCCTCCCAATCTGTCAATATCATGTCGGGCTGTTAAAACAAAAGTCGCCATAGTTACTTCAATTTTATTGTTAATTATCTGATTTTACGTTTTAGACTTTTGAGAGCTATTTTCGGTTCATTAATCAGCCATTCCATTGTCAATAAGGCCGCTGGATAAGTCATTTGACGTTCCATTTGTAATTGAAAAATAGAATAGCCATTGATTATAAAATCTTTTCTATGTGATTCATTGCCAAGCCAGTATGTCAGATACTCACTAAGAGGTTTGTGTAATTTTAATAATTCTTCGGTAACCAAACGGGCTGTATAAGTATTATATCCTCTTTCCAGCAATACATTATATATATAATCCTTTTCCATCATGCTATTTGTTTTTGTTCAAACTTGTCCAATATGTCCATAGCGAAGTTACGTGCATCTATTTCAATAGATTGCTGTTCATACAAACGTTGTCCGAGTACAGTACTTGTATCACCATGATACCCCCATTTACCACCCTCCATTGTCTCTGCCCAACTTGCAACTTCACTATGACGCGGATGTATTTCATAGACATTCACATTATAATCTTGATAAGCATGTCTTCCTTCATGAACCAATGTGTCCAAAACTTCCATGAACATATTGTGATCATATCCCGATTGTTCTATGTAAGATGCATTTATATCAATACTTTTGGAATCGGGACTGTATCCACCGAATTGGTGCGAAGGCATTTTCAAAGCTCTAATTGGACATGGTTGCCTATGTTCTATCCCTGCGATCTCTATCTCTAAATTATTCAATATATTTACTTTCTCTGACAAATCTAGGTTTCGCCAGTTCTCATATCTGAGCTCCTCGCATTCAGAAAACATATCAGCAATCTGTTCTATTTGGATATAATCCTGTGGTGCTTCCAACAGTTTATATGCCTCTACTATTTTTGAGGAATATATTTCTGAAAAAATGGCTTCTCTATCAATCTGTTGAAAAATATCAATTTCATTGAAACGTTCCAATATAAAGCCTAATTGTTGGGATTGTGCTTCTTTAGACATACCTTCCCAAACATCTGAAGGAATATTTAGCTCTTTCAGATATTCGGTTTGTAGTTTAGTCAATTCAGACAAGTCCTCCTTTTTAGCCGGATTGGTAACCTCTCTTATCTCATCATATTCTTCTATCATATTCAATTACTTGACTTTTTTAACTTTAATCCAATGTTCGTCTGTTGACAGAGCAGTTGAAATGATACACTGTCCCACTAAAAGCTTAGGAATAATTTTACGTTGCTCCTTATTTATTCCCATTGCTTCACCTATAGCCTTGCAGTCATCTTCTGCAACAAGGCGGTGAGTAATCTTGATATTGGTATTCTTTATAGCATCGGGAATCAGACGGGTCGGAACTTGGTCGACAAGTAACATTCCTTCACCATAAGCACGTATTTCTGAAAGCATGTTGCTGAACATCATGGCTGATTTATATTGAGGTAGCTCCGGATTATCGCATTTCATCATAACGCGATGGGCTTCTTCGACCACAGTCAGATGCTTACAGCCATTGTCATTGAAGTCTATTAATCCCAATTCAGCTTTGGCTGTACAATATTCATACAGGAATTGCAGAATCAACGCCATAAAGAATGACTTATCTGTATCATCTCCCACATACGAAAGGTTTATGACACATGGCTTTTCAAACAGTTCACTCCAAGGAGTAGAATATATGGTATTCAGCATCTCCCCCTTCCAACCACGTTTCAAACTGTCAATACGCGTGTTAAGGCAAGCTTTCATATTGCGTTCCACCCGTTCCTCGTACTGTCGGTTAGCAATAACCTCATTCACGGCAAGACTCATACTGTTTAATGTCGGAGGAAGTGTTCTGCCAAATACAGGTTCTTTAGTCAACCAGTCCGTTGTATTGTTCTGATATACTGTATAGATCAGATCTTCCATAAGTACGGGTAAAATGTCGTACATGGGAAATGCTGCGGCAAAAGTTGATTTCAGTCGATCTATATGGGTCAATACGTTAGATTCCTGTTCTTTTTCCAGCCAAACAATATCGAAAGGATTAAGTTTCAATGGAGCTATTTTTATATCTTGCCTATTCGTTTTATCCTTATAAGATTTACATCCGGGAATGAATATGGATATAACATTATCCGGATGACGCTTGTTATATTCAATAGCCCAATCTATATATTCTGTCTTTGCAGGTTCAATAACCAAAAAAGGAACTTTCTCGGAAAGTTTGTTTAAGATGGCCTGTACTGTATTTGTTTTACCTGTTCCATTAATTCCCGATAGTAAAGTATGCTTAGACAGTAAATTTACCGGGAGTTTATAAGTAATTTCTGTTTCAGAACCTCCATACAATAACTTTCCAAAATCAATGCTATTTTCTTCTGGTATTGTTTCAAGTTGATTCAGACTAAACTCCGGTGAACTGTCAATCACACTGATTCCGGGTACAGAACGAAGCGGGAAATTAATAAGATAAGATAATTCTTTCGTTGTAAGGACAGTTTTTAACTCTTTATAGTGTTCTCCCAACGGATGATCAAAACGCTTTCCATTTCGGGTGTTTATCATTAAAGTTGGTGCGCTTAAATGCCCCAAGCTCATTTCTCTCAAGGTCTTGTCGCTGATGTCATCTTCCTCGTCCAATATATTTGATATATCGTGAATCCTGATTGGTTCAAAAATGGATTCTTGCCCGCTCAATATAGAACGTAACTGCAAAGCAGCACCTTGTATATCAGATTTTTTTTCTGCCATCAGATACGTTCCAACTTTCCATAAACCGATGGCTTTTCCCGTTTCCAATCGTTTGGAATGATAGAATAAATGTTCTGATACAGCTTCAATATGCTTATTTACTATATTTCGACTCAGACTTTGGGATTGACTCTTATTGGTGCCGTAAGTATCTGTAGTCCCTTTTGTAGTGGATTCTGATGTGCCCGCCGTTTTAGTTGGTGCTGTTCCTGTTAATATGTTGCCTATTCCTGCCAGACCTACAGTTGCTCCCAACATATTTGCAGCTGTAGGTAACAATGCTCCGGTTGCATCGGACAATCCGTCGAGTAAAGATCCTGCTGCCGGAAACACGGATGCGGCCAGGCCTAATCCTGTAGCTTTCAATGCCAGTTTTCCAAGTTTTGAGAAATCCCGCTTCTGAACACTTTCGCTTGTTCCATGTGTATAACTGTTGGAAGTCGAATGGGAATCGGATGTCCCTCTGGATAAACTTTCTGTCACATTCATGGATTTTAATGATTCCGCTTGACCATTCATCTCTCTGCATTGATAAAGCATGAAATCGGCATCGTTTGACTCAATAGGGTCTGCAACAACCAGATACGCATAGTGTTTACTTTTACTCATTCCAGCCATGAGTTTGTCTATCGTAGCCGGGTACAGGTTTTTATATTGACCTTCCATAGATGGAATTCCGGTCAAGGCATAAATATTTTCGAAAATATCATTTGATACATCTTGCTTAAACCTTGCCAAGTTTGCATCTGTTTCTGATATAATTAAAGTCTGCAATCCCGGCCATGTACCTTTTATAAACTCATTTAAGTATTTGACTATGCTTTTGGAATGTATATTCTCTCCTGTGGCACGTAATCCCAGATATAATTTAGTTTCGACTCCATTGCCCACAATCAAAAACAATAATTGTGTCTCTTTGGGTAAAAAGCATGAGTACAGAATCTTTTGTATGGCAGTAAAACAACTTTCAGCCGACTCTTCCAATGGTTTGCCTATTTGTCTGATTTCAATCCAAGCTGCTTCTTCCCTCAATGTACCAGGAATCGCTTCCAATGAAAAGATATCATTCAAACTTTTATCTCCAATCTTCTCCAAATATTTACGCTCTGTACAAAAAGACAGTGATTGGGACAATGCTGTGGCAGCTAATACTTTAGCAGCCGGTTCTAATGTTTGCATTTGATTTTCCATATTCCTAATCAATTAAAATTCGTGCCTTTTTTAAACTCTCTTTATAGCCCTGTAATAGTTGAAAAGTAGTCTGACTGACAGATTGCCTTATTGCTTTATTTCGTGAAATGGATTTATAAATTGACTGGCGGATATTTTCTTGAATATTCTCCCATTCTTCACTAATTGAATTGTAAACATTAAGCCTATCTTTCTGTCCCAGCTTCTTTTGCATAGCTGCCTGTTTTTTCTCTTCGTCGGATTTGCCAAAAAATATCTCTCCGAGGAATGCCGCTCCGCCTACAAGCCATGCCAGAGGTCCGCCCAACAAGATAGCAATGGCTCCACCAATAGCTGCTCCGGTAATAGCACCCGCCCAATTGGCACTTTCAGAAGCAATTTTTTCTGAAATAGAATTTAAAATATCATTTAAGTTAATATTACCAGCATCAAATGTTCTGATATTCAGATTTGGTTTGGGAATATTTATTCCCTGATTCGAGTAATGAGCAATGATATTTTCCACTTTTCGTTGTATCTCGCCTGTATTTTCCAATATTGTTTCTTGCATAAACGAAATGATATTAGGAATTACTTCTTTTATTCCCTGTTGAACGTTGCCAGTTATAGAAGTTTGTAAATCATAAAGTGAATAGTCTTCTTCCGAGTCTTTAAATGCGGTAGCTGTAGCACCTATTTCATCTGTTATACGGTCCCAAAGGGCATAAGCAAATTTTTCTATGAAAGAATCATAAATAATATCACTGTTTTGAAGTCTGTCTATCGTTTCTTCCAACCCATCGTCTATTCCTTCTGTCCGTAAATCCATACGGGCAACTTCGGCTACCCCCTGGGAAATTGTCAAAGAGGGATCCTGATCTTTATATATTTGCGATTCCGGTATGTTCCAACACCTGCTCACAAGCGGTTTGATAAAGTCCATTCGTGATGCTCCTCCGGTTAAAAAAACGCCATGAATGGGAGCGTTATTGATATGGTTAGTAACAAAATCATAAGCTGCGTTCTCTATATCTTTTATATAGCCTGTTTGTTCCAGGAGGGAATTGAGTTCTCCCGGTTGAAACATGATCTTGAAACGGTCGTCTTCAAAGGTTTCGTCATCAATGAAATCCTCAAAATTTATCGTCTTTTTAACTTTTAAAGACGGGTCAAAATAGACCTGCTCCTTAACCTTTCGCGCCTCGAAGAGAAGAAATGGTACTAAACGGGGGTAACTGTCTTCGAAGCGGTGGATAACAGGATATTTATCTTCGCATTCCTTAAAAATCGTTTTTTCGATGAATGATGCTCCGCAATCATAGCCATGGTCTATTATGTTCCCGTCCGACCCCATATAGGTAAAATCTAAGGTACTTGATCCCATATCAAATACAACCGCTCCTTTTTCTATACTTTTTCCTATTCCGGATGTTACATCATGATGGGCCCGGACAAATGCGGCCCTGGATTCTTTAGTCAGTCCATCAATAGGTAATCCTGCCCGTTTGGCCATTTGCAGGTATAAATCCTGTGTGGTTTTATCCCAGCCGGAAGGAGTTGCAATATAGATCAGATGATTATTGTCAGTCAACATGGCGGAATTGTTTTCACGAATACGACGATATACTTCTTGCATATAGCGTATCATCAACTTTTCTGCTTTTCCATTTATATCCTTGGGAGCCTTTTTAAAGCAAACATTGACATTTGCCTGTTTTAGAATTTCGGGATTAAAAGCCGAGTCTCCGATATAGGCTGCTCCGCTATCCAAAACCGTAATGGCAGAAGGTATTACTTTTTTATTTCCACCCATCTCAAGGTCTTTGGCTGGATCTAATTGTTCAACAGGTGTATCCCATTGTAATGGGCAAATAGCTGCAGAAGTTTCACCATGTCCCAAGTCAATACCGACTATATATTCAATTTGTCTTTTATCCATATTTATGTTGTTGTCCGTAGTGGAAGTGGAAAAAGGACTGGCTGGTTCAGAAAAATCACATGATTGTGAATAAGAACAACTGGTTTCATCAGAAATTTGATATGTTCTATCATTAATTATGCCAACAGGCATTTTCCTAATTATTATATTTATTACTTGGCTAATAGGGGTTGAAGATAAAAATTCCACTTTATCCAATCCGCAGTGGGAATGAAAAGTCTCGTATAATAATTCTTTGAGTTCATCCTGATTCAATCCAGCATATCCCACACTATTACTTTCTTCTAAATTTGAAAAAGAAGAACATTGTTTTATCATTTGCAGGATGTGCGTTCTTATATTTTGATTTGAAGTATTCATTATTATATCTCCTGATCTTTTTTATTTGACTTTATTAATAAATCTCCGATACAGATATCGTTCTGATTAACATCAAGTAGTAGTCCACAATTGTCATTAAATAAGGGCATTGTACATAAGTTTCCATATTTATTTTAAAATTTCCGGTATAAAAATTCTTCCTTTCAATACAACATTATTCTCTTTTACAATAGCAGGCAATATTTGGGTAAGTTTTGTTGTATTAGGATTTTCTATTAGATCAAACCAGTTTTTATGTTCTTCTGTATAGTCCTCAACAGTCAAATTATAATTATCCAGTACCTCCGCTATATCTTCAATGCGTTCTTGAATTTTTCGCAAGAATTTTTCATCTTCGTTATGGGCACGTTTATACCCGATCAAGGATTGCACGCTTTCCAGTAAAAAACGGTATTCTTTTTCCAATGTCGGTTTCTCCTGGTTTTCATATTTATATACCACTTTATTAATTTGTGCTCTGAATGTATCAATCAAAGAGTCAACGCTCTCACAAATGCTTTTTATAATGGAGAGAAACAAGTCAACATTCAGTTGAGACTCTACTACTTTAGTTTTTTCAAGGGTCTCAGGAAGCATCTTAGAAATAGATTGCGATCCAGAAGAGGCATAATATAATACAATCGCCGTACCTGCTATTGCTCCGAATACTGCTCCCCATGTACCCAGTAATATACCGCCAATTCCGCCACCTATGGCAGTACCAGTCAAGGTCACGGGATATTGTTCTTTCTTCAAGCCTGTTTGAATTATTGGTGATTGTGTTTTAGGCTTAGGTTCTTGAAGAATAATATCCGGAGTTATTTCTTTTGTAATAGACTGCTGAGCATTTAACAAAGAAAGGGCAGCTTGTAGTATATAATCTTCTGACTGTGTAAGCCCCTGTCTAAAATCTCCCTCATTGTTAAACATTTCATTCAGATAATCATTGATAATACCCTGAATGCGTGAAGAATCAGAAGGTAATTTTAATCCTTGTAACTTTGTTCCTAACACCGACTGATTGCTTTTAAAGATAGAGGTAAGTGATTGTAAAGCCATAATATATCAACTATTATACGCTTATAAGTCCCCGGAATTCAGCATTAGATTCGTATAAAAGCAAAGGCGTGAGGACTTGTCTGCTATTCATCGAAAAACAGGCATCGCCAAACGCCTAATCAGAAATGAATAAAAACAATACTCTCACGCCGTTCTGGTATGAAGATATAGCACAAGCTAAACAACATATACAAAACAGATGAGCGTCATGTCCGTAATCCTTCTGATTTTGAAATTGGCGATTTCGTTTTTCAGGATGTGTGGCAAAAACGCTTTCACTACACTGGTCATTTCTCTAACCAGATGTTGCAAATATACATTTTTGTTTTGAACATGACGCTCTTATTTGAGTATTTTTTTACCTTTACCAATTGTTTGATGCAAACATAAAGTTATATGTTTTCTTATAAAAGGATTTTGAGAACGTTTTTTATGGAGAAGATAAGAAAGTCTCAAAATCACCCTAAAATGATACTGTTTTATGAATGACGAACTTGAAATACTACAATGTTTGATAGAGAATAGAATATTTGCTCCGTCTCCTTCTGCTCTGGCAAAAAGACTTGCATACAAAGGGAAAATGACCATTTATCGTGTCATGGAAGGAAAGGTTTCTTTTAGGGTGGTACATGATGTCTGGAGAAAACTGTTAAAAGAGTTCCATATCACAGATGATATACCTTATTTTATTGGACGGGTTTGCTATATCACTAAACTTTTCCATAATGCCATCCTCCCCGAAATGAATACCAAACATCCGGAGTGGATAGAAAATGTGCTTATATCTTTGATAGATGATATATATGTCTATAATTCCGATAAGTTTAACAAGGAATTTGTGCCAATACTTAAAGATTTGAGAAGGGACGAACCGGATGTTTATTGGGGGATGGCAGTATTGTTTTATATAAAAGCGAAGGGCTATGATCCATATGGGAGGGCTACGGAACAAATACTATATAAGTTTTTGGATCGTTTGGACAGTTTCTTGTATACGCTATATCCTGAGAATAATATGGCACATCAAGCAGTTTGTAATCTAAAATCATTAGCGGAGCGAAATAAAGATAATAAAAACATATGGTGGTTGTTATATAATGGGACCTTGATATTGCGTTATTATACAGATCCAAAATTTATCAATACTGCCATAAAATGCTTTCAACTTTTAAATTGGCCTGCCAGAAGCTACTGGATAATCCCTAAGACAAGCTATCAAGAAGGAGTCCAGGCATGGTTGCTGGTTGAAAACAACTTTAATACTGCTACCAATGGATATTACATATTACTTCAACTTGAAGCAGGAAAAGATACAAACACGTTTAAAGCCCAAGATATGTGTGTCTTTCAGTTTTGGACAATAGATACAGAGGAAGATTACCCAATTTTACAGACTAGCAAAATGGTTAATAAAAAAAAGGAATTTTGCCATTATCTTTATGACTACGACTCTGATGACCGAATATTAAAAATTACTCCCAATCCGGATACAGGAAATCTTCATAAACTTCCATTATCAATGTATCAAGTAAACTTGTCCGAGCCTAAGGGAATAAACGAAAAAATCTGGAGTCGTATATTTACTAAGTTTGACAAAGGTATAGGGGAAACCATTTATAAAAATGCTTTAGAGAATTTTTTAGGTATTAGTAATCGTAATAATGAATATACAATAAAAGATGTTATTATAACCAGGTCAGATTTCCTGCTTATTCTAACAGAGGCTGGAGTGGATAAAACATATCAATTGCCTATTAGCACCTATTCTTTTTTATCAGATATCAATCCATCTTATAGTATTATGATCACTGAACATAAAGATGATTCTGAGATATATGTTGAGTGGGATTCTTTGGGGTATGCTATAAAATTATCTGAGTTTACGTTGAAGAGTTGACACATATGAAGGTATATGGAGCATTGATAATTTAAAGGGAATAGGTCTGCAGGTATACGCTTCCGCGATAGCGTATTGAGAGCCCAGTTGTAGTTTACTTCTTTTCTTAGTTTCTTTTTTGCTGTTATCCGTTTCCTTTCAGCTTTTGATTCCTATAATTCCTACCGGATTCTTTTTTCAGGTATAACCTCATTCTGTCCTTTCCGAAGTCTCCCCTGTTGGCATTATAATTATTGATAACCATTCCTTTTATATCAGCTTTATCAATCCCATGCAATCCAAATGTCCCGGTGAGATATGCCAATGCATTTTCATAGAGCACACCATACCTGCATAACCATTTAGCTCTTGACAGGATTGACTGATGCCTGTGACCGTCCTCATAAGATTCAGGATATTCCAGGCGCCACTTCTTATCTATGTAATTGATCAGTGTCTTGTCTTTCCATCGTGCCTGAAAACAATTATTCTGGATTATTTCTGCCGTGGTATGTGTGAAACAATTGCTTATGTAACCCTGATTATAGCTTTTCATAGGAGTTGCTCTGATAGACGGGGAATGCTCAAAATGATAAGGGGTAAGATAATCCCGTTGCGGATTGATATAAATCTCCGGATCTGAACTTAAGAAAAATGTACGGCTAAGATTACCGCATTTATCATCAAACTCTGGTATTCCAGCATAGAGTTGTTCTCTAATACATCTGAAGAGTTCATTATGATACATCGGGTTTGTGTTATCATGAATCATTGCCACTTTTACTCCTAATCCACTCGGTGAAAACCAAAGTGCATAGATATAAAGACGGTCTGCATTAGCGATCAGGTTTCTCTTGAATTCACCGGCATCAAGGTGGCTTTGGAAATGGTCAAAATCCAGAACCAACACATTGGAATACTCTCTAAGGTTTTCCGGATCATCATTCCGGTAATCAAATACGCCCGATGGAGCAATCATTGGTAACAACTTCTTCGCCTGCTTGTATTCTTTTTCTGTCGGCATAGATCTGAGTCTTACCGTTTGCTGGAATAATTCTTGATTATCCTTAATCATACCCAGGACATAATCAAGGTTATAACGGATTTTACTTTTTGAATCATCCGCATTATTGTAGTAACTAACTGTTCTGTTTATCATCATATTTTGGATTTTTATTATTGTTATTCTCTCTACACATAACCACTCTTTTTTATTGTAGGTGCTATGTTCAGTATTTATGGTAATAGACTGGAAATAAAAGTAATGTAGATACATAGCAAGATAAACAAGAGAGAGACCACTTCGTGCTCTTTCCTTAGTGATAAGAGAAGGAGAGATAAAATGTTTAAAGTTTTTTCTGTATCACTTTGAGAGACAGCGTAGCGGTCTTTCTTATTTAATCTATAAAACTTGTATATCTATGATTTATCATATTTATTGCTTCTATCTATCAATTCTATTATTATTTATCTACCCCCTTTTTTTTACTTCTTATATAATTTAACTAGTTTATCGAAAAATAGGGGGTAAAGTTTCAGGTATTATTTCAAAAGAACAAAGGGGATGTAGTATCTATTTTATATACAGGGTTATCTTTATTTTCCTAAGAATATCAGATAATGCTTTGTATCTCGCTCTTTCCCGCTTGCCTCTCTTTATCCCCAAATTCTCCAGATAATCAAAACTGACCTCTTTAGTGTATTCCCTGTCCATACCGATAGCATTTCTCATATCCTCATCATCCATAGCTAGTAGTACAATCTCATTCTTTAGGTTACTTCGGATATTCATGCTATCCAGCCTGTTTTTCCAGTCACATGATTCTCGGCTATGTGATGAACTGATAACTCTGTTCTCATTGAAGTACGCATACATTCTACCTATGAAGTCATACTTGAAGTCATCCGTATAATATACCGTATAAGTACCACCGTCGTGTTTTCTTATACCTATTCTTGTGATTAACTGACTGAAGAACCAGTCTTTCTGATTCTGTGTATCGGTAGTGGTTCCATAAGCTCGACGTATTCTGGCTGATTCTATATTGGGCAAGGTCCAGTCACCGCACATCACAATCTGGTCTATATCCCGGTAGTTATTGGTACTCTTGTTATCCGAAGAACCATAATAGGTAACAGTGAACAGTTCCTTGGGGACACCCTTAAGCAGTAAAGCCTCACTGATCTGTTCTGCATATTCTGATTTACCCGGACCGTCATCGCCCCCGTTGATATCCTTCCAGCATACGACCAGGGTAGGTTTGTTTATAAGCATGGCGATACGGCTGGTAAACTCATCAAAACGTCGGGGATTGAGATTTCTTCTGAACAGTCCGAAGTCTATTTTCCGGAATTCAGTCACACAGTTATATTTCCGGTCCACATCAAGAAGCCTGAAGTTCCTGGAGTCCTTGAACAAAAGATCGCCTGCACCTTCGAAGATCAGTACATGCGTATTTATGTACACTCCCAGAGGACACAGGTCAACGGGATAGAATGTGATGCCTGCCTTGTCACTCTCCGAGAGCATCCATGAATCATAATACTGCGGAATAAGGTTTAATACCACATCACGCTTGATACGGTTAATTCGGTAAGACTGGTTAAAAAGATCATTCCTGGTATTCCTGATGAAATGGTCGTAATAAATTTCGATTTCTTCCGGTGACATACAAATGATATTGCCCGTATCATCGGTTTTACTGAATACTCCCAGTACTGTTTTATCAAATTCCACGAAAGGTCTGATAAAGGTGGGAGTCTCGTCAAACAGGATATACCGTCTAAGATCCGGTCTTACCATTAGTTTCCTGAAATCCCCGTCAAATGAATCTACGGGTACTTGGGGACGGTAAATGAGGAAATAATTGATCAGGTCAGTCCAGAAGCGTACATGTGTGATCAGAATAATCTTTTTATCCATAAGGATCTCGGGATTGTCCCTGTATTGATTCAGAAAGGATGAACGCTCCTTATCACTGGATATGATCATAACATCACTTTCTCTCAATATATCACCATACCCCAATTCCCTGTTCACCAGGTTAGCCAGAATCCAGTCGTACATCTTGCCCAGTTCGTCACGGGTATCAACACAATACAGAATCCCCGAGTTATATTTCTGTCGGATCAGACTCTTTATGCTTTCAGTCTTACCGCTACCACAACCGGAAGAAATGATATAGCCTCCGTTATCATCCGGGACATCGATTACTCCCGTACTGAGTTTCATTCTGAATCCGTCACCAGTCGAATTGGGGATTATATTGAAAAGCTCTTTCATGCATCACCTCCTTCTTGTGTATCATCAATTACTACCCATTCGTCATGATATCTTTCTATCAGGAAATTCAGATAAGACTGTACGTCCTCTTCGTCAAAATAACCTTCGTCGATATCCGGTGACATTTCTTCCCAAAGTTTAAAATCCTCTCTGATCTGTTCTATGAGTTCCGATTTCTTAATTACTATTGCATCCATCTGTGTATCTATTATTTTTGTGTTATTGCTGTATTTTTATCCGAATCGCCCTTTGTTTTTTGTGAGTGTATATTTAGGGTTACTCCGAAAGTGCGTAACAGGTATTTCTTTAATCCCAAGTATGCTTCGATCTTTGGATAATCCCTTTCACATATGCCCCTGAACTCCTTGAGGGACACATTAATGACCAACCCTTCATGTAGATCGTATCTCTCCTGTAAGCTCTTGATATCTTCCCGATATCTTCTGGGTATTCTCTGCGGAACTGTTTTTTCGATAACATCAGGACAATCCCTTACCTGACGGTCTGATATAAAACTATCGTTCTTATCTGACAATATTATATTGGGTTTCATACATATATCAAGCTTTCGGGGGATTTGAACGGCGAAACAGACTTTTTTTAGAAGAAAGGAGGGGAAAGGAGGGGAAAAGAGTAAACAGCCTGACTTATTCTTGGGAGAGAGAGCAGAATCTCTTTTTATCAGGTTGTCCCAGGAAGGTGTCCCAGAAAATATGTACATTTTGGACTTTACCCATGTGATGTAAATAATATAAAATGGATGATAGTATGTAATATGCTGATAATGTTTATAACTATACATATGCTTACTATGTTATGTATATAATTATGCTTGTTTGCGAATGATAAAAAACATAATTTTGGAGGGTATTTTATATAAATTTCATGCCTAAAATGCTGAAAAATGTGATATCCGGGACAGTGGGAGCGTCAGTTCCGGGACAGAAGCCTTTTTTCTTCTCCTCTAATGCTTATCACTTTTGGCTAACGGCGTAGCGGTCTCTCTTTAGATTTCACCTCTCCTATGAAGAAAAATAAAAGTGCATAAATGCTTTCCCGTTTGAGTACACAATTAGCAGTATAACAGTGTCCCAAGATTGAATTTTTAATGCTATAAAAGACAAAACCCCTATCGCAATTGAAGTGACAGGGGCATTACGTTTTTTTCATTAAGGAGACTTAAAGCCTAAAAGAGTGTATTTATAAAATAGAATTGTTTATTAAATGATTAAAGTATTTCTAATAAGTTCTGCTACTGAAATAGATCTGAGGACAATCATGCTTTCGTATTGAGGTTGATTCTCTTCTTTGTATTTCAATTTACAGATTGTTTGTTTTTGGTGGATGATACCGGGGCTGATTCTCTAGATTTCATACAGTGCAGTATCATATATCAGATTAGTACTTATTTCGAGGATGTCATGAATGGCATTAGACTGTGCTTTTCGTACTATTGATGGTGACAAAAATAGCAATTTATTTCTAATATTGTTCTTCCGGGGTGCATTATTTTATCTGTGGTGGGGATATTTTACATTTGATAGTTAGCGATAAGATATTCCTCTGATTCTGTTTTCAATAGAAGCTTATCATAAGTCGCATTTTTAGGCCGTTATTTCTTTGTAGATACCTGGGGAATAATTATTTTTGTTCTCGGTTTAGTATCAGTGTGAATCTTCTGTCGTAGCTACTCTTTGTGAAAAGACCTACGACTTGTTATGTTTGTTCTAAAGCGGTGTGAGTTAATACTTTCATCGCTTTGTTTGTTGTTTACGGTGGTATTATGCTTTAATGATATAACAATCGTCCCGTCCTACTTGGTGTTGTGCCTGATGAGTAATTGAAGAAGAATTATGTCTACGACAGTTTTTCTGTATATCATCTCACTGTTATCCAATACAAATGCTTTGTTTATTAATTGTGCATTTTTCATTTGAATGATGAAACGCATTCACGATTATTGCGAGGTGCTGATAAGACTTTGTTTGGGTGATTATAATAACCTTTAGTTTTTTGATTTGGGGGTCACAATATTTTTTAAAGTCTGAGAAGTTTTGTATTTTTGTTTAGTTTATGTACGCTGTTGTATCATTTTAATTGTTGTATATTGCAATAATACATCTTTGTGAGAAGGTGATCATTGCACACTAGTATTTTTTATGTTAAAGCGATGTGAGCTCCCCTAAAGAACTTTCATCGCTTTGTTATTATATTGGATTCTTTGAAAAGTCGTATTGCCTTTCACAAATTTCACGGCTTAGTAGCACGAAATAATACTCAACCATAAAGAATATCAATTATCGATGTTCGTCCCTATTCTTAATGTAAGCACATCCGTAGATTCTATTTTTACCATATTTCCATATGTAATATAGTGCATGTACCTTTCCTTTGTTTTGAATGATAAAATCATGTAGTTGTCTGTTTTCATCATTTTCCACACAAGCTATAATCTTCCCATTGTCTTTCCTCTTTATTATAACGGCATTGTCATATTGGTTATTTCCTTCTGCTATTGCATATCCGTGATGTACTCCATAATCAGCCTGTTTCAGGCACTTGTATTGCATCCCGGTAAGTTTGTAACATCCGTATTTTTCATACTTAAGTAGCTTGACACATTCTTCGCTGAATGTTTTATTAGCTCTGTGTAGTCTACAGGTGTTCTTGAGTTTCTTGTTTTCTTTTCGTATAATCCATATGGCAGTTACAATGGTAATGCTGATAAGCAAAAAGGTTTCCATAAGAGTATTGTGATTTAAGATATCCTGTAACAAAAATATTCAATATTTTAATTATTTGCAAATGATTCATACATAAATAGATTTATTCCATTGGATTTTTGCGGAGGATAAAGTTTATGTTGTTTCTTAAATTCAGAAAGAAGTTGTATTTTTGCTTGTCCTAAAAATAAAATGGAAAGTGATTCATTTTCTTTCTGTAGCATGCTCTTTGTGAAAAGGGTCTCATGCATTAAATTGTTTACAAGCGGTGTTAGTCGTTGGATTATCATCGCTTTTTTCTTCAGTTTGATGAATACTCCATAAGATATTAATGATGTCTTACTGAACGGTATACTTCAGAATTTGAGATGCATATGATGTTTTTTGTGTTAATAATTTGCGATATATAAATTTCCATTATAATTTTGTGGGACATAAACATGTGAGTTGTGAAACTCAGCAATTAAATAGTGAAATTTAGTTTTTTTGTTAAGAAAGGGCTTCTACTTCAGCGGAGGGTTATGGGGCTCTTTTCGTGTTGATATTTGATTTTCAGGTAATACCAATGATGTTTCAGGTTATCTGAAAGTTTAGAGGTTGATATGGTCCTATGAGAAAAACGGCAAGATATAATATTGTCTATATGATGCGCTAAATAAAATAGCCACAGTTTTTATTCAAAGGATGACTTTCTCTATGAAAGAAACGTTTTATTTGAGAAATTCATTTATGTGCACTCTTTTTTTTGAATTCATTATGCTTTAAGAAGACAGCATTCAAAGTGGTTTTATCATCGAGTAAGCTGGAGGCAAATAGTCTGTGAACGAAGTGAGTGGTAATATACATAACTCCTAGAAGGAGATGAAAGTGTTATAAAAAAGTTTGCAAAAAGAGGTAAAATGTATAAAGAAGAGTGTGTTTTGTAGAATATTTTATAACATCTACATTATCCTGTCGGTTATGTATCTATTACTTTATCCCCTGGCTTCACCTAACCCGCTCAAGTGAATCTTTTGGAAACATTCGGGGTCGTTGATAATCTCATCAGGGGGATAGCAAAACTCTAATGTTCACACCGATTTTTTTTTATCACTCTTGATAGACAGCGCAGCGGTCTTTATCTTTATGCTCTCTGACGAATAAAATCTTTTACCCAAACTTGCAGGTTATTCATTTTCTGCATAACTTTGTGTACGTTTTTCATAGTATAATTGGAATTGTGAAATTTCGATTATAATAAGAAGATGTCATGTTTTGTAAAAAGGGCTTCTAGCTCAATGGAGAATAGAGGTCCTTTTATTTTGAATAGATTGCTGAAAACATCACTTCTTTATGTAGAATAATAAGAATTTTCCGGTATAATCCCCCAATAATTCGACTGGACAGCCAGTGCGGATAATAAAGCTTCCAATTGAGTCGTGATAATAATAATTTGCAGGATAAATATTGACTTGAAATCTTAATAGCCTGATTAGAGTGGTGTGATGATAATAACTTTCATTATTCTTATGATTTATGATAAGATTTGAGGCTGACAAAGAAACGTTATTTATGACTGAACCTTTGAAAATCACCGGTATCCATTGTCTAATAAGCGATGAGAGTCAGCGGATTCCTGTCGCTTTTATTTTTCTGTGATGCATATGAATTCTTCACAAATTTCCGGATAAAAGAATTGCCAATTAAATTATTTCCGTATAATTTTGTAAGACCTCATAAGAGTTGTGAAACTCGAATAATAGTAGTTTTGTATTGAAAGGGCTTTTTTCTCATTAGGGATATAGAGGTCCTTTCTTATTTTTTGGGGGTAACTATGGCGGAAAGTAAAGGAATGCGGTGAGTGATGGTATACATAACTCCTGGGAGGAGATGAAAGTGGATTTTTTACAAATCGTATGTATTTTACAATAGGAGTAGAACAAATTTAGAGTAAGGTTACTATATCCCCCAATCTAAGTTTGTCCTACTCTCAAATTCTGCTAAAGAATAATACCAGTCTCTGTAAACAAACAAGTTAACGTAGTATCTTGTTCTTTCCAAACATCACTCTTTATGATTGTGCCCATGGCATTCATGTTGATGTGCATGGGATGAGCAGCCCACTCCCGAATCTGTAAGTTTCCCGTTTAAATAGTCGGTAGCAACATCCAGGATATTACCAGAACAACCTCTTATGACTTTGATATTGTGGGCTGTAAGTACATTTAAAGCACCTTGTCCCATATTCCCTGCCAACATGACACTGACTCCCATGTTTTCCAATTCTCCTGCTATATTGGACTTGCATCCGCATCCTTGTGGAGAAGGAATTGTCTCACTACTTAGAATTTGATTGTCTTGCCCTACTGTCAGGATTGTGTAATACTCACAGTGACCGAAATGGTTATCAACCACCTTGTCTCTAGTCGGAATTGCAATTTTCATCATAATCTCATTTTTATTAATGTTAATATTACTTATACTTATGTCGTTGGAGTGACATACTGGACATTCTATTTTACGGATTTTAAATGCGGGATTGATATTATTGAATAAAAAACCGCATACTCCGCAACAAAACCATTCACTGTCAGTATACGCTACTCCGCCTTCTATCATTATAGCAACACCACGAACCAATGCATTGGCAATCTTTTGCCTTGCACTGACATATATTCGGCTAAGTGTCGGACGTGATACCCCCATTGAAACAGACGCTTCCTGTTGGGTCTTCATTTCATAATCACATAGCCGTATCGCTTCATATTCTTCAAAGTGCAAAAGTATAGTATCCTTATGATAACTGTTTGAAGCTATAGGTCTAAATCCTTCAACAGAAGGCATATTATTAACTTTACGGATGTTCTTTGGACGTGGTGACATTATATAATTTATTATTTTCGTCCGCAAATATAATGAACAAATGCTCAAAATGAAAGCAATGGGTAACTTTTTAACACAACAGGTAAGGACTTTGAGTTATATTCCTTTGCCCCTCAATATAAAACTCATTTATGTTCGAGAGCAGGATGTTTACTATTTATCTTCTTGCCCTGCTTAGTGATTTAAAACTTTTCACTATTTTGCAGCAATTCCAATAAACTGGTGCGTTAGGGAGTTGGAAGGATGATAGGAACATAAGGATTTATCTTCTGTTTGTAATCTGGCAATTAAATAAGTTAGGGGATAATAGCTCATTCCGTTCATGTTACATAATAAGAAGTACTCTTTCTTTTTGTGAATATAGAATCCGGGTTTATCGTAGTTGTTATTAACTTGTCTTCTTTTCCTTCCTCAAGAAACAAGAGGGGGGAAAGCGGAAAGGGGAAACTATAAAACCTGTTTTTTGACTAATTTTTGAATAGGTAAAATTGAAAAAAGTTATAAAAATACCCTTTTCCCCCTTGTTTTCCCCACCATTTCCCCCTTTTCCCCTTTTGAGGCAGGAAAGAATGAAGATATAATGTTATTGTTTAGCTAACCTTTGATTAAATATATCATATCAATTAAGTAATGGCAAATAAGAAAAACATTCTGTCCATCTTTCATATTATATTAGCTCTTGTATGATTACATGAAATAATAATCGCCCCGACTATTTGTCGTTTACAAAAGTATAATGATGAGAATACTCTGTTATTTCTCTCTTATTTAATAAGAAAATAAAAAATATTATTATCCATTTCATTTTTAGTTATATCTAACGTTTCACAATGCTTCATTCTTCCGGTTTTGTTTATATTAGCTAGAAAGAAAAAAGAAGCTAAGTCATTCCTTAGCCTCTCTCCTTATAAAGATTTTCTATTACTCAAAACTCATGTCACCATTGGTTATCATATAACAGATCATAAACTTTCTTATTTCAGATTATACCTTCTAATTAATTTATAAACGGTTGATTTGTAAAACCTGCCTCCTTTAGAAGTTACGAATCCCTCCCTGTTGAGAATATCCGCTACCTCCTGCAGGGTGTGTTCCTCTTTTACTAATGTACGTAGCATGGCGACAGCTCTCCTGTTATTAGAATTGTTATCCGCTTTCTCCCTGCAAGTTCTGATACTGTTCTGAATAGCCTGTTCATGTTTATCCATTAAGTGTTCTGGATTACCCAGCTTGAATCCCCTTGCCTTCTTTGCCTGCAGAGCGGATTTTGTTCTTGCCGCTATCAGTTCCGCTTCGTATTGTGAGATTGCCGACAGGATATGCAACACCATTTTATTGGCTTGCGGGAAATCACAAAACACGATCTCCACATCATTCTCCAGAAGATTTGACAGAAAGGAAACATTTCTTGCCAACCTGTCCAATTTGGCAACGATCAGTGTCGCTTCTGTTTTTCTGCAAAGACTCAATGCTTCTTTAAGTTTAGGTCTGTCCTTTTTTCGGCCCGATTCAATTTCAACAAATTCTGCAACCGGAATTTTGTCACGAAGATATTTCTGTATAATTTCCCTTTGTGCCTCAAGTCCCAGTCCTGAGTATCCTTGTTTCTGTGTGCTTACCCGAAGATAAGCTACATATTGATTGTTCATTGATTCTAAATTTTAATAGTTTTAACAGTGGTTCCACCAGCTAGATGCACGTCTAATCTATGGAACCATTCATATTATTACATAAAAAAGGCTTTCCGTGAGATTTCAAGTTCCTATAAACTCTACTTTTTCACAGAAAGCCGTATTTTTAGATTCTGAATTTCTCAGAGATTCCCTAATACCTTATAATATCGTATGTATCAGAAATCCTTTTTTCATAATCATCCGTTTTCTCCACATTCTCGTCTATTATAGAAACGAGCATATCAAAGTAAACGTCTTCTATTATTTTTCTTTCTCCTTCAGAGTCAGGGATAAGATGTATTTCAAACAGGTCCTTTCCTTCATCGAGAATGATTTGTACCATTCCCGTATGCTTGAATCTCTGCACATGAAATTCCAGTCCGCCTTTGACCGGTTTTATCGTATCCATATCTACTCCCCACGACATTACTATAACAGGTTGTGTCTTTAGGATTGACCATATATATCCTGCCAGTTTCAGATCATAATTTTTGTTTTCCATATTCGATTTTATTTAAGTTGTAATATTCAGTGTAAATTCTCCGGTAATCCTCCATATCCAGTTTCGGAAAAACGGAGTGGTACATATAATAGAGGTCTTCTATGCTCCATAATTCCCCCTGATCGAGCAGTGCAAATATTTCGTCTACAGCTTCGTCAAATTCATCATAACTCCTCCATCGTCCGTCCAATATTTCTGTCTGGTGTGGATAAGTGTCAGTACAATTCTCAATGATATGCTCTACCAGTGACAGACAGCTCATGAGGTCTTTCTTTATCGTAAATTCATGGTCCGTATGTGGTTCGTAATATCCACAGCTAAGATTGATGCAACTGACCTGAAGCCCCCGTTCCTTTAGTTCCTGCACGTCCGTCATCATCCCATGTGTTTCCCTGTATCCGAACCTCTTATATCCGGCAGCTTGAAGGAACTCGGGAGAACATAGTGATGTCCAACCTATTTTATTAATAATATCCTGGTATCCTCGTCTGTCAGGTTGTATAACAAAGCGGCAGTCATTGAAAAAATCCATCACTGCTTTTCCTGAACCGACACATCCCACCTCTTCACTGACAAAGAACGCCAGTTTTAAGGAGTCATACTTTCTCAGGCATTTGAGTGCTATCCAGATTCCGTTCTTGTCATCGGCTCCGAGTCCTTCCTGTCTTTTATTCTGGGAACTGTAACCGAATATGATTTCTCCCGTTTCGACAATCGTGAAGTCTTTTGAATGTAACCTCTGCACCTGGTCAAGATGCGCTACGATACAGGGATATGATTCCGCTTCCCCCTTTGTTATATATAAGTTCCCGGCTGCGTCTGTTTCAACTTTGGTACCGGTAATTCTCTTGGTATAATTCCATATAAACTTAATCATCGTCCGTTCTTTTCCGCTCGGGCTATAAACCTTGTATAATTTCTTAAGCAATTCCATAATTTTTATTTTTTTTGTGGGTTAAACATTTATTTCATTCATCTCGTATGCATAAGGCAATCCTGTTTCTTCATCTATCCCGTCATAAAGTTTGCCGTTCAATTTATGAAGTTCTTCCGCTTCCAGCAGTCTTTGTGCTGACTCTACGGATATTGTCTTTCTTTCATATTCACAAAGGATATTGTTCCATACCCGGTATATGATTATGTCTTCTGCATGCTCGTAGTATTCCTCATCATAGTCGGAATAATGCCAGTTTTCCTTTTTGTATTCCTGTTCTGCTTTCTTCCGGCATTCTTCACAGCAATAGTCCTCTTCCGTTATTTCTGAATAGTATTTATCCTCTTTTAGGAAATCCTCTTCACATTCGGAGCATGATAGTACGTCGGAGTCATGGTGGTATTCTTCCAGTTGCTCTATCCATGTAAATTCTCCCAGATTCTCTACATCACAATAATATTCCTGCCCATGATAATATACGGTGGTGGTTTCACGACAATTGTATTCATGGAAATCATCGTATTCCTCCTCACCATTCAAAGAACCGTCAGTAATATCAAGTGCGATGTCGCCACTTCCGTAATTGTCCGCCGTTCCTTTAGATTCATTGTACCACTTGAATGAATCCTGGTAGCTTAGCGTGTCATCCCAGTCCAGGTCACATTCTATCCTGAATTTCCTGTCTGACAATGAATTCTCTTCCAGGTCAACAAAAGCCCTTGAATCACCACATCCGGCACCGACTTTCTTGTAACCGTCAATGTGTCCTCCCTTTATCAGAGCATCTATTAAAGCACGTTTGAGGGAATTGTTTTCATCGGTAGCGTATTGTCTTTCCGCCAGTCTCCATATCTTTCCGTCCTGGTCTGTAACCTTGTTGTAGATGACACACCTTGCTGTCACCTTTCCTTCTTCATTGATCAGGTATGCCGCGCTTGCATCGACTGAATTCGTATAGAAATAATGCAGTTTCCTGTCTACCATGCAGGAATGAAAATCTCCCATACAAGAGGAGGATGAGTATATCTTCTCGAAATTCTTGTCTACGCATAACCTGTTTTTAGGGAGCTGCCCCGTTGTATAAGTCTGCCAATCCGCCGAGAATTCCTCACATAGGTAAGTCACTATCTGTTCCGGAAGGGTTTTACCAAATTCTGTTTCCAGTATGAGCGAGCGGTAGAGTTTCCCCGCTTTCATTTTAAACACCTTTCCTCCGTTCTCATGGTTAATGTAGCGGATTGACCTGGTATCCCCGTCCTCACACAGCCCTTTCAGCTCGTCCGTTTCAAAGTTCCTGGAGTAAAAGAAGTCTCCGTCCAGCTCTAGGACATAACGTAATAACATATCTGAGTGCCCGCTTATAATTATTGTCCGGGTAATGGTCTTCTTCAATTCCGCCATTGAGGAAATATGAAGCAGCGTATAGTTGTTTGTCTCTATTGCTTCATGTAGTAATCTCCTGTTCCTGATATATGCCAGCAGTATCTTGTTTTTTCTGCTGCATACCCCGTTTCCATGCTTGACAATCCCAAACATGTCCTTGAATTCTTCATAATTTTTAAAGGTAACTATATACAATCTTACAGCTTAACCCTTGTTAAAATATAAAATATTTTTATTGTAATATATATTTTTATATAGACATATAATTAAAAAAAGAAGTTAGGGGATTTTGAGGGCAAAAACAAATTAATCAATGTACTCTATTCTGTATAGTACTATCCACGCTAAACCTTTGTCAGTCATTTGTGGATATTCAGCTATTTTGTACTCAATATATTTTCTTTTCATAAAAATGCACATTTATTAATTGATGTGGTGTAATGTGATTTTTGGAAAGTGAAAATCCTCCTAACTTCTTATTTTGCAAACATAAGAAATTTATAAAAGCAATCAATCATTTTAGTAAAGATAAATAACCTCCATTAACTCCCCTTTTACAACTTTGACAATTAATCACATTCCCCTTACATACCTTTGCATTATTAAGATTTAAATATCTAATAATCAATTAATTATAATATTTAAATCTATTGATTTATAAATAAAATATTAATAATAAAAATGCAAAGGAGGAAACATGATTGATGTATCTAAATTTAACTCTCTAATTGAATTACTTGAAGCTTTTCCAGATGAAGAATCTTGTATCGTTTACTTAGAAAAATTACGTTGGAGAAATGGCAAAGTCAAATCTCCATTTGATAAAAAATCGAAAGTCTATTATTTACCTAATCATAGGTATATGTGCAAGAATACTCAGAAAATATTCAATGTTAAAGTAGGAACAATATTTCATGGTACTAAATTACCACTAAGAAAATGGTTCATGGCAATATGGTTAGTATTAGCTCATAAAAAAGGTATATCTTCATTACAGTTGTCAAGAGATTTGAAGATAACTCAGAAAACAGCTTGGTATATATTACAAAAGATAAGAACTTATTTTATTTGTAGAAATAGAGGTAGGCTTAGTGGTGAAGTTGAATGCGATGAAACTTTTGTCGGTGGCAAAAATAAAAATAGACATTGGGACAAAAAGGTAAAAAACGCTCAAGGTAGAAGCTTTAAAGATAAAACTCCTGTTTTTGGAATGTTGCAAAGAAAAGGCGATGCTATTACTAGAGTAGTAGAAAATACATCTCAAAAAGAATTGACTCCCAAAATATTAGAATTTGTAAAAAGAGACTATACTGTATTATATACAGATGAATGGTTAGGATATAATGCAGTAGATAAGATGTTTTATCATTATAGTGTAGACCATGGTAAAGGTAAATATGTTGACGGAAGAATTTATACCAATACAATTGAAGGATTTTGGTCTATATTCAAAAGAGGTATTATAGGTATCTATCACCATATAAGCAAAAAGCATCTACAATTATATGCTAATGAATTTACCTTTAGATACAATACAAGAAAAATAAAGGATTCGAGTAAATTCAAATTACTATTACGTAACTCCTATTTTAAGATAACTTATTTGGATATTGTAGCTGCATAAATTTTATGCAAATCATTTTCGCTAATTTAACTTTTTCACATCAACTGTAATTATTATATTTGAACCATATTATGTACAATTTTAATTTTATGTATATTATGAAGAAACTACTATTGATATTATTCACTATTTCATTATGCTTTAATGTATTTAGTCAAGATTCAACTTATACTTATGAAAAATATGGTGTTATTAATCAATATACCAATAATATGGTATTAGAAGTTGATGATATTTTAAGATTTTCCAAACATAAATTGAAAAATGAAAATTGTTTTATTATCAATATCAATGATTTATCTTCTTCTAGTAAAAAATCTACTGGATTTATTTTAACTATAGCTTTAAAAGGTTATGATGAATTGAATGAACAGTATGTTTATATTGGTGATGCTATTGAAGCTATAAATGAGTTAGTTTATATAGGGAAATGCTTAGTTAAATCTAAGAATAAATTGGATATATATCTTAATAATCAAGGTTATAATTATGAAGAAATTTATTATAACAATGACTTATCCTTTAGTGTGAATTTTTATAATATGAGAACAGACGAAAAAGGATATATACCACAAATACCAAATAAATTTATAAGAATATATCCAATAAGAAATAAAACCGAGCAAGAAAAAAGGGAAAAGGCTTTAAAAGAAAAGCAAAAACAGGAATATGAAAAAAGAGAAATTGAAGAAATTAAATTAATCTTAGATGAAGTAAATATTGAGAAAAAAATTTCAAATATAAAAAATGATATGATAAAATCTTATCTACAAAAAACAAAGGATATAATATTAAACACTCCAATAGAACAATTAATTGAAGAGAATAAAGTGAAGAAGAAAAATGCTTTTTTAAATTATAATTTTGAATTACGCATAGATAGCAATAAAAATGTAAATATCTTTAAAGATAAATGTAGTTATGAATTTCCCTATTATAATTATAATAGAAATAAACCATTCGGTGATTATAAAGAGAAAAAGTTAAGTACTTTTGAACTTTCACTTAAAGATAAATGTAGGAATAAGTATTATCTAAATAATTTTAATTGTTGCAAGATTGGCAATGATATATTTATAGAAGATTGTGGGTTTTCTTATAAATTCATATTTGAAACAGATATAATTGGAGTAAAGGCAAAAGGAGATAATCTTAAATATTATTCAAATGAAAATAGAATATCCCAATTTGAAGAAGTACATGATTGGTGTTCCAAAAATATTACACAAAATGGATTTTATTTTATTCATTATATTCTTATAGATGGAGAATTGGTTTGTAGAACTTTAGATTTAAATAAAACCCAAAAGAAAAATTTAAAGCAATATTTGAAAATAGGTCTATTATATAAATTGAACAATTATATAAACAATTAACACCCATTCACATCTCTTTATTAGACTTTGCATAAGGGATTTTTACCTTTGTAGAAAAAGAAAAATATGAAAAGAAAAGAAGTAAAAGAAAATACTAATAAGTATTTAACTAATGAAGAGGTAAGAAAAGTCTTAAATCATCATAATTGGACTAAAGAACAAAGTTTTGAATATCTCAAAAGTATTGGAGGAGAGGAGGAAGCTAAAAGTCTTATTGATGAATTATATCCTCAAAAAGAGAAGAATTAATCCTTCTCTTTTTGATATTTTTTATTTTGTTGCTTTCTGAAAATATTCTCAAAAAGTCGTTGCTTTAAAACTTCTTGAGGTTCTGTTTCATTAAGCCAAATACCATCAATATTTTTTAAGATAACTTTATACGCTATATCTTTACATTTAGTACATTGATAATATTCTGGATATTCTACTATGAATCCATAATGGGTACAAGTTTGTTTTTCCATAAAAATGTTATTAATTTTATTATGCTGCAAATATACGTAATATTCTCCAATTACAAAATAAATATTTATCAAATTCTATTATGTATAGCATGTTGATTATTAATATAATAGATTTAATTATTCAATAAAAATATTATTATATTTGATTTGAAAATTTACAACCTTTAAGGGGTTTTAAGCTGTAAGATTGTATATAATTACCTTTTTAAATTTGTAGTATAACATAATCTTTCTTGTTTTAAAATGTTGGTAAATAAAAAAGGAGGACACCACGTTGATTGTGATATCCTCCTCAGATATAATTCCGGTATGTTTCAACCGTCTCTCAAATGAATGGAATATGTAGTTCTTCCAGCACTTCCATTAACTTTTTTGCACCTTCTTTGGATGCTTCATTTCTTAGGTCCGTCCTTCTTTGAGGATCTGCATACACTTTCAATATCTCTACAATAGTCCTGAATAATGTCTGTTGTAGGGTTTGGTGAAATGTTGTCGTTGCAAGTGCGAATCGTTTTTCATTCCACCCGTAATCATTCAAGGCCCTTGCCAATTCCTGTGCCGCCTTGAACTCTCTGCTGTTTTCAATTTCAAATCTTTCCATTTTTCTTTCTGATTCGTTTTTAGTTAAAATATAGTTGCATTGACCGGCCATTTTTCTGCGTCAGTATCAATGAGCTGGTGTACATATTTATCTGACGGATATGCCTTTTCGGCTTTTAAAGTAGCTGCAATATAATTTGTTGCTTGTACTGTCAGCGAGGGCATCATTTCTATGAAGTCCTTGTACGTTTCCCCCTCTTCGGTAA
>OBZC01000395.1_pt1 | contig 54711 bp, 48 predicted proteins | sample 1538231 | NCBI WGS metagenome assembly OBZC01 (sample SAMEA2580225, study PRJEB22360) | human gut metagenome | biome: human gut; feature: human-associated habitat; material: faeces | place: Denmark | collected 2008/2010 | reverse complement strand
TCCAGCGTCACGGCGCCCCCCCGCTCCGCCGCCATCCGGGAGGCCGTCCTCGCCCCACAGGAGATGGTGCCCGCTGCCGAGGCTGTGGGCCGCATCTGCGCCGCACCGGCGGTCTCCTGCCCGCCCGCTGTCCCCATCGTGGTCAGCGGCGAGGTCATCCCGGCGCAGGCCCTCCCCCTCTTTGCCCGCTATGGCATCGGGCGGGTGGCCGTCGTAAAAGACTGACTCCAAAAGGCCGGGCGGCTGTCTGCCCGGCCTTTTATGTCCCCCAAGTGTTAAAAATCGGCTAAGAACCCCGCATTTTCCTTGACAATCCTCTCCGGTTCTGGTTTAATAATCTGGATAAAAGGGAGTAAAGGGCATCCCGCCTTATGGGGGGTGCTGCATGACAGCGTCAGCACGGCAGAAATGCCCGGTGTCATGCGTTCGCTTGAGACTTTTGTCACAGTATCTGGTGCTGTGGCCGAAGTCTCTTTTTTTCGTCATTGCACCGTAAATTTCAAAGGAGGCAATGACATGGAATTCTGGAATGCATTCGCCAGTCTGTTCTCTAATTTCGGGAACCTGACGTGGCAGATGGTGGTGATGTGGGGCATCGGCGCGCTCCTCATCTACCTTGCCATCGCAAAAAAAATGGAGCCGAGCCTGCTTCTTCCGATGGGCTTCGGCGCCATCCTCGTCAACCTGCCCTTGTCGGGCGCGATCACACAGGGCGACACCGTCGGCCCCATCTCGGCTCTGTTTGAGGCAGGAATGTCCAACGAGCTGTTTCCCCTGCTGCTCTTCATCGGCATCGGCGCGATGATCGACTTCGGCCCGCTGCTGGAAAAGCCGTGGCTGATGCTCTTCGGCGCGGCGGCACAGTTCGGCATCTTCTTCACCCTCTTCCTCGCAGGCTTCTTCTTCGATTTGAAGGACGCAGCCTCCATCGCCGTCATCGGTGCGGCAGACGGCCCCACGGCCATCTTTGTGGCAAATACCCTCAACTCCCAGTACCTCGGCGCCATCATGGTGGCGGCCTACAGCTACATGGCGCTGGTCCCCATCGTCCAGCCGCCGGTCATCAAGCTGCTGACCACCCAGAAGGAGCGCCGCATCCGGATGCCCTACCAGAAGGGCAGCGTCAGCCAGCTGACCAAGATCCTCTTCCCCATCGTCGTGACCATCATCGCAGGGCTCGTGGCCCCGGCCAGCGTGGCGCTGGTGGGCTTTTTGATGTTCGGCAACCTGCTGCGGGAGTGCGGCGTGCTGAACGCCCTGAGCGAGACGGCCCAGAACATCCTCGCCAACCTCATCACCATCGTGCTGGGCCTGACCGTGGCCGGGCAGATGACGGCAGACAAGTTCGTCCGGCCCGACACCCTGCTCATCCTTGCGCTGGGCCTCGTGGCCTTCGTCTTTGACACCGCCGGCGGCGTCCTCTTCGCCAAGCTGATCAACCTCTTCCTCCCGGCAGACAAGAAGCTCAACCCCATGATCGGCGCAGCGGGCATCTCGGCCTTCCCCATGAGCGGCCGCGTCGTCAACCGCATGGGCCTCGAGGAGGACAACCAGAATTTCCTGCTGATGTACTCCATCAGCGTCAACGTCTCGGGCCAGATCGCCTCCGTCATCGCAGGCGGACTGATCCTGACCCTGATGAGCTAAAGGAGGGACTGAAATGCTTCATCTTACTTCTTGGATGACCACCCTGCCCATCATGGTCATCGGAATGCTGGGCATCGTGCTCGTCATCGGCGTCATCGTTCTGGCCGTGATGCTGCTGAACCGGCTGACCGGGCGGAAATGATCCACCCCCATCCCTGATGCGATAATGCAAAAAGCCTCCGGCTGCACCCAGTGTGCAGAGCCGGAGGCTCTTTTCGTTCTTACTCTTCTTCGTCCTTCGCCCAGTGGTAAGCGCAGCGGACGGCCTTGTTCCAGCCCTTGATCCGCTTCGCCCGCTCCTCCTCGGAGATGGCCGGCTGGAACACGCGGTCCACCGACCAGTTGCGGGTGATGTCCTCGGTGGACTGCCAGTAGCCCACGGCAAGGCCCGCCAGATAGGCCGCGCCCAGCGCCGTCGTCTCCACGCAGCAGGGCCGCTTGACCTCGAGGTCGCTGAGGTCGGCCATCGTCTGCATGAGGTAGTCGTTGGCCGACGCGCCGCCGTCCACCCGGAGGGACTTCATGGAGATGCCGGAGTCCGCCGCCATGGCGTGGAGGACATCGTTGACCTGATAGCAGATGCTGTCCAGCGTGGCCCGGATGATGTGGTACTTGTTGCAGCCCCGGGTCAGGCCCACGATGGTGCCCCGGGCGTACTGGTCCCAGTGGGGCGCGCCGAGGCCGGTGAAGGCCGGCACGACGTAACAGCCGTTGGTGTCCCGGACCTTCCGGGCCATGTACTCCGAGTCCCGGGACTCTTCCAGCAGGCGCAGCTCATCGCGGAGCCACTGGATGGCTGCACCGGCCACGAAGATCGAGCCTTCCAGCGCGTAATCCACCCTGCCGTCGAGGCCCCACGCGATGGTGGTCACAAGGCCGTTCCGGGAGGTGACGGGCGTCTCGCCGGTGTTCATGAGCAGAAAGCCGCCGGTGCCGAAGGTGTTCTTGGCTTCGCCGGAGGCAAAGCAGGTCTGGCCGAAGAGGGCCGCCTGCTGGTCGCCCGCCGCACCGGCGATCTTGATCTCGCCGCCGAAGTGCATCGGGTCGGCGTACTCGTAAAAGCCGCTGGACGGCATCGGCTTGGGGAGCATCTGCTTGGGGATGTTCAGCTCCTGCAAGATTTCGTCGTCCCATTCCAGCGTGTGGATGTTGAACATCATGGTGCGGCTGGCGTTGGAGTAGTCGGTGATATGCGCCTTTCCGCAGGTCAGCTTCCAGATGAGCCACGTTTCCACGGTGCCGAAGAGCAGCTGGCCCGCCTCGGCCTTTTCCCGTGCACCGGGGACGTTATCGAGGATCCACTTGAGCTTGGTCGCCGAGAAATAGGCGTCGAGGATGAGTCCGGTCTTGGCCCGGAACATTTCCGTCAGCCCTCTGGCCTTCAGCTCGTCGCAGTATTCGCTGGTGCGGCGGCACTGCCAGACGATGGCGTGGCAGATCGGTTCGCCCGTCTCCTTATCCCAGACGATGGTCGTCTCCCGCTGGTTGGTGATGCCGATGGCGGCGATGTCCTCCGCCCGGGCGCCGATCTTGTTCATGGCCGAGAGGGCCACGCCCAGCTGGGTGGCCCAGATCTCGTTGGCATCGTGCTCCACCCAGCCCGGCTTCGGGTAATACTGGGCAAACTCCTTCTGCGCGACGCTGCAGATCTCGCCTGCCTTATTGAACAGGATGCAGCGGTTGGAGGTGGTTCCGGCGTCCAGCGCCATGATGTACGACATAGGCTCTTTTCTCCTTTTCCTGCTCTTGGTTTCTGGTTCAGAACGCCAGCGCGGGGCTGACCTCGTTCCGCCGCTGGGTCTGGACGATGCACTCCCTGTCCGGCACGACGCCCGCCGCACCGAGAGTGGAAAAAACGGTCTGCAAGGCCAGCGCGGGGGTGTTGTTCTCCTGCGAGAGGTGGCAGAGCGCGAACTTCTTGCAGCCCCCCTGAATGAGTTCCAGCAGCTTGGCTGCGCACTCGTCGTTGGAGAGGTGCCCTCTCACCGACTCGATGCGGGCGCGCAGATAGTAGGGGTACGGCCCGCTGCGGAGCATATGCAGGTCGTAGTTGCTCTCCAGCGCCACGAGGTCGCAGTCCGAGAGGGCTTCATGTACGACGGGGGTCAGCACACCGAGGTCGGTGGCGATGGTCATGGTCTTTTCGTCGGGGGTATGGATGCGGTAGCCCACGCAGGGCACATCGTGGCTGGTGGGGAAGGCTTTGACCCCGAATCCCCCAATCTCTGCTTCCCGGCCCGGCGTCAGGGCCGTCATGTCGCAGGAGGGGGGGACGACATGGTTCTCCTCCAGAAACCCCAGCGTCTCCTCCGCACCGTACACCGGCAGCGGATGCTTTTTCAGGAAGGTGGAAAGCCCCTTCACATGGTCGCTGTGCTCGTGGGTGACAAGGATGCCGTCGCAGTCGGCGGGGTCCAGCTCCACCGCCTTGAGGGCCGCGCCGGTGGTCCGGACGCCCTTGCCCATATCCACGATGAGATACCGCTGCCCGCAGCGCACCACGCTGCTGTTGCCGGACGAACCGGAGTAAAGCGAGATAAATTCAGACATGATAAACCTCAACAAACAAAACCTCTCCGTCTGCTTTACGTCCGTTGATGCAGCGTCTCCCCCTTGTCCGGGGAGGCGGCATCGCGCAAACGATGACGGAGAGGTTTTTCTCAATTACATAGCCTGTTCCAGTGCAGCGGGCACCCGCTCCACCTTTTCGATGTCTGCGCCAAGGCCGCGCAGCTTCTCGACGATGTTCTCATAGCCGCGCTCGATGTGGCCGATCTCCTCGATCTCGCTGGTGCCGTCAGCCATCAGGGCCGCGACCACCATCGCTGCACCGGCACGCAGGTCGGAGGCGCGCAGCGGGGCGGGAGAAAGCTTCTCGACGCCCTCAAACACGGCCACCTGACCGTCCACCTGCACGTTCGCGCCCATCTTGCGCAGCTCGTCCACATAGCGGAAACGGTTGTCCCAGACGCTCTCGGTGACGGTGGAAGTCCCCTTCGCCACACTGAGCAGGACGCCCATCAGAGGCTGCATATCGGTGGGGAAGCCCGGGTGGGGCATGGTGTTGATCTTGAGGGGCAGGATGTCGCCGGTGCGGCGGACCCGCACAGCATCGTCAAATTCCTCCACCTCGACCCCCGCACGCCGGAGCTTTGCGGTGATCGGCTCGAGGTGCTTGGGGGTGACGTTCTTCACCAGCACATCGCCGGCGGTGGCTGCGGCGGCCACCATGTAGCTGCCGGCCTCGATCTGGTCGGGGATGATGCTGTAGGTGCAGCCGTGCATCCGCTCGACGCCGCGCACCTTGATGACGTCGGTGCCTGCGCCGCGCACGTCTGCGCCGCACATATTCAGGAAGTTGGCCAGATCGACGACGTGAGGCTCCTTGGCACAGTTCTCAAGGATGGTCTGGCCCTTTGCCATCACGGCAGAGAGCATCCCGTTCATGGTCGCGCCGACGCTCACCTTATCGAAGAAGATGTGTGCGCCGTTCAGCTCCTCGGCGTGGACGGTGATCATGCCGTAGTCCACGCTGTCCTCTGCGCCCAGTGCGCTGAACACCTTGAGGTGCTGGTCGATGGGGCGGGGGCCGAGGTTGCAGCCGCCGGGCATGGCCACCTGTGCCTTGCCGAACCGGGACAGCAGCGCACCGAGGAAGTAATAGCTGGCGCGCATCTGGCGGGACAGGTCATCCGGGACGTTGGTGCCAGTCAGGTGGGTGGTGTCGATCTCGTAGGTGTTCTTGTTCAGCATCCGCACCTTCGCGCCCAGCACGCTCAGGATCTTCAGGCTCACCGCCACATCGCTGATGTCCGGCAGATTCTCGATGACGCAGACGTCTGCTGCCAAGATCGTAGCGGGCAGGATGCCCACAGCCGCATTCTTCGCGCCGGAGATGATGACTTCGCCGTGCAGGGGCTTACCGCCCGTAATAACAAACTTTTCCAATTTTATGATCTCCTTGTCACAAGCCCGCTCCCCGCAGGCCCCAAAGATGAATTACTCAAGGTGCTTATTCCTTCTCGCTGTACAAAGCTCACAACCAATCGGTATACTTACAGCTATCTTATTATACACAACTTCCAGCAAAAAGCAAAGCCCCAATGCACGCTCATCGATTATTTTCTGTTTTGCCCAGTTTCTTTTCGAATATCCTCCGATTTTGTCTCTTTTTAAGAAAAATTTTACAAAAGCGCCGCTCACCACACGCTGTCGTCGCAGCGGGTCTCCTTGATCCAGCCCAGCTGATAGGCCCGGACCAGCTGCTTGAGGTCGTGGACCTTCTCCCGCAGCACCTCGCCCTCGTCCGTCTCCTCCACGAGGATGCGGTGGTTCTCCGTCTCGAGGATGTTCTTCTGGGAAAGGATGTCGAGGTTCTCATTCACGGCCTTTTCGGCGCTCTCGAAGGGTTGGTGGGTACGCAGGGACATGGTGCGGCTGGAATAGACCAGCGTGTAGCCCGCAATGCCGGTCTTCTCGTGGTAGGCGCGGCAGAAGCCGCCGTCGATGACCACGAGGCGTCCGCCGCCCTTGATGGGGCTTTCGCCCTTCTTCTCCTGCACAGGGACATGGCCGTTGACGATGTGGCTGGTGCCGGGCAGTCCGAACTCCGCGAGGATGCGGCGGCAGACGGCCTCTTCGTTGTACCATGTATAATAGGGGTCCTTCACCTCGGTGTGGGTCGAAGGGTCGGAGACGTACAGCCGCTCGAAGGTGGTCATGGCGCTGCGGCCGTACAGGGGCGAGAGCTTGCCGCACCACAGATACCACAGGAAATCCTGTCCGCTCTGGCGGGCGGCGCTGCCCTCGGGGGCGAAATAGCCCCGGCGGGCGCGCTCGTCGCAGTAGTCCATGAGGGCGCGGCCCGAGTAGGCATGGCCCTCGAACCGCTCCACGGCGAACGTCCCCTTCTTGGTCATGGGCACCGCGCCGTGGTAGAGCAGGTTGCCGTTCTCGATGTGGTAGACGCTGCCCTTGGCATAGAGGAACTCGACGTGCTGCTGCAATTTCTCACTCTGACGGAAGGACTGCACCAGCTTCTGGAGCACCACCTTCTCATCGCTGTTGAGGGCGGTGGGGTCGGCAGGGTCTACCGTGGGGAAGGAGGTGTCCCGCAGGGGGTACTCCCTGCCTCCCACCACGACGGTGCCCTTCTCCCAGTCGATGCGGCGCAAATAGTCGCGGTCCGCCATCTTGAAGTCGGGGTTGCGGTCGATGACCTGACACTCCAGCTTGAGCATCAGGATGGTGATGGCCTTGTGCATGACGGCGCAGCGGTGGAGCATCCCGGGGGTGTAGGGGCCGCGGGCGGCGTCGGTGTGGGGCATCCAGATGGACAGGTCATCCTCGCCGTAGAACTGCTCCGCCATCCGCTGCAGATGGCGGAGGTTGATGCCGTAGCAGTCCTCCACCATGCCGTGATTGTGGTAGGAGAGGGTCGTTTTCAGGACGGTGCAGATGCAGATGGGGCTGCCCGCCGCAGCGCCCATCCAGACCACATCGTGGTTGCCCCACTGGATGTCCACATCGTGGTGGCGCATCAGCAGGTCGAGGATGACGTCCGGCCGGGGGCCGCGGTCGAACAGGTCGCCCACGATGTGGAGCTTGTCCACCGCCAGCCGCTTGATCAGCTCACAGAGGCGGACGATGAACTTATCGGCGCGGCCATTTTCGATGATGCTGCCGACGATCTGGCCGTAGTAGAGGTCCTTGTCGTGGTCCTCGAAGTGGGCGTGGAGCAGCTCATCCAGAATGTAGCCGCAGCTGGAGGGCAGGCAGGCCCGGACGTGCTCCCGGGTGTGTTTGGAGGAGACGAGACGGCAGATGTTGATGAGGCGGAGCAGGGTCTCGCTGTACCACTGTTCCAGCGCCTCCTCGTCGGCGCAGCGCTGCTTGAGCTGGGGCAGCTTCTCGTTCGGGTAATAAATGAGGGTCGCCAGCTCGGCGCGGGTATCCTCCGGCACCGCATCCCCCAGCACGATGTCCACCTTCTCCCGGATGACGCCGGAGGCGGAGTTCAGGATATGTACGAACGCCTCGTTCTCGCCGTGGAGGTCACTCATGAAGTGTTCGGTGCCCTTGGGCAGCTTGAGCAGCGCCTGCGTGCTGATGATCTCGCTGGCAGCCGCTGCCTGCGAGGGATAGTCCCGGGCCAGAAGGCTCAGATATTTCAGGTTGTCCCGGATCTCTTCGTTTTCTGTGCGCATGGTTTCCTCCAGATCATGTAGTATTCTTGCATGACATGCAATATTCATTCTTAGTATACCACTTTCGGGGGCAAAAATGATATAATAGCCCCGGATAATTTATTATGATTCTTTCTCATAGGAGTTGGACGATATGCCTAAAATTCTTTCCGTGACGCCTCCGGCCTCCTGCACCCTCTGCCCCCGCCGCTGCCGCGCCGACCGCGCGGCCGGGCAGGTGGGCTTCTGCGGGGCGGGCCGCACCCTGAAAGCCGCCCGCGCGGCCCTGCATTTCTGGGAGGAGCCGTGCATCAGCGGCACCCGGGGCAGCGGCACGGTGTTTTTCTCGGGCTGCACCCTCAAGTGCTGCTTCTGCCAGAATTACCCCATCAGCGTCGAGGGGCTGGGCAGGGAGATCACGCCCGAGCATCTGGCCGAGATCTTTCTCGATCTGCAGCGGCAGGGCGCACACAACATCAACCTCGTCACCCCCGGCCAGTGGCGGCCATGGATCATCGCCGCGCTGGATCTCGCCCGGGCCGGGGGGCTGCATCTGCCCATCGTCTGCAACACCGGCGGCTACGAGACGGTGGAGAGCGTGGAGGCGTGGCGCGGCTCCATCGACATCTGGCTGGCCGACCTGAAATACGTATCCTCTTCCCTCTCCGCCGAGCTTTCCGCTGCGCCGGACTACTTTGTACAGGCCAAGCCCGCCATCGAGGCCATGATGGCGCAGGCGGGCCGCCCGGTGTTCGACGGCGAGGGCATCTTGCAGAAAGGCGTCATCCTCCGCCATCTGGCCCTGCCCGGCCACATCGACGACAGCTTCACCGTCCTCGACCAGATGGCCGCGTGGAATCGGGCCGACCCCGGCTGCTTCATCCCCAGCGTCATGAGCCAGTACACCCCCTTCTACAAGGCCGCAGACCACGGCATCGGGCGGCGCATCACCACCTACGAGTACCGCCGGGTGGTCAACCGGGCCATGGACTTGGGGCTGACGGACGGCTATATGCAGCAGAAGAGCAGCGCCCGGGAGGAGTATACCCCGAGTTTTGACCTGACGGGCATTTGATTTCGTCATGATACACAAAAATCCCGCCAAATTTTCTCTCGCGGTGTCTTTCTTTTCCTTGCAAAACGCTCCCGAAAGCACTATAATGGATACAACGATGTGCGTCATTCAGGGTCTGGCTGCCCTGCTGAGCGCCAAACGTCCCCCGCCTCGAAATGGTATAGGCGAGGCCGGGGGCCAATGCCCGAGAAGAGCAACAGGAGGACCGTTATGGAACATTTCAACCCCATTCTGGGCCATGAGACCACCGGACAAAAGTTTATCACCTGCGGCGAGATCATGCTGCGTCTGACCCCGCCGAACTACGAAAAGCTCCGCATGGCGTCGAATTTCGAGGCCAGCTACGGCGGCAGTGAGGCCAACATCGCCCTTGCGCTGGCAAACCTCGGCGTGGACAGCACCTTCTTCAGCGTCGTGCCGAACAACAGCCTCGGCAAGAGCGCCGTGCGCTGGCTGCGCTCCAACGACGTCCACTGCACCCCCATGATCCTCACCGAGCCGAATGAGACCCCCTCCAACCGTCTGGGTACTTACTACCTCGAGACCGGCTACGGCATCCGCCCCTCCAAGGTCATCTACGACCGCAAGCACAGCGCCATCACCGAGTACGATTTCTCTCAGGTCGATCTGGACGCCCTGCTGGAGGGCTTCGACTGGCTGCACCTGAGCGGTATCACCCCGGCTCTGGCCCCCAACTGCCGCGGCCTCATCATCGATATGCTCAAGGTCGCCAAGAAGAAGGGCCTGACCGTCAGCTTCGACGGCAACTTCCGCTCCACCCTCTGGACGTGGGACGAGGCCCGCGATTTCTGTACCGAGTGCCTGCCCTATGTGGACGTGCTGCTGGGCATCGAGCCGTACCACCTCTGGAAGGACGAGAACGACCACTCCAAGGGCGACTGGAAGGACGGCGTGCCCCTGCAGCCCAGCTATGAGCAGCAGGACGAGATCTTCCAGCACTTCATCGAGCGCTACCCCAACCTCACCTGCATCGCCCGCCACGTCCGCTACGCCCACAGCGGCAGCGAGAACAGCCTGAAGGCCTTTATGTGGTACGACGGCCACACCTTCGAGAGTAAGCTGTTCACCTTCAACATCCTCGACCGGGTGGGCGGCGGCGACGCCTTTGCCAGCGGCCTCATCTACGCCATGCTCCACGACTACAAGGCCATGGACATGATCAACTTTGCGGTGGCCAGCAGCGCCATCAAGCACACCATCCACGGCGATGCCAACATCACCGACGATGTCAGCACCATCCGCAACCTCATGAACATGAACTACGACATCAAGCGCTGACGCCCCGGCGCAGGATGGCTGCAAAACGGCTCTGTACGCCCAAAAAGCGTATCAGAGCCGTTTTTTACTGCATCAGCACTCCCTATCGGGATGTGATAAGTATGACTTATTCGAAATATTTCCCGGCTCTTCCTGCCAGAACATTGACAAATCTTTTTCTCCATGATAAAATACAGACGATTTTGAGAGACGAAGCGTGTCGAAGTCTTTTGAAAGCAATTAACCTTGGACCGCCCATGGGGGCTAGGTGCACCGGAAGAGCCGACTTTTCCGCTGCGCCCTAAGGCCATACGGACAGCCGGGTCCACTGCCGACCGGCGGCGTGAGCTGCCATTATTGATTGAGTTACTGCGCTCCCGCACATCACTGCGTCGGAGCGCCTGCCGCAGAGCAGATCTTATCCTGCGGCTAAGCTCTAAATTTTATAAGTTGGTTCCTTTACAACCATGAAATTGCGCAAAAAGCGTGCGCAGACTTGTGAAACGGTCAATAAGAGTAGTAAAAGTGTAATTGCTATATAGACTCTCGTCATCCCGTCCTTTTGAATCATGCTGTGATACTGCTCCGGTGTTCTGCCCGGGGAATTTATCCGCGCATTCAAACGGTTTTTCAAAGCGCAAGTCTGCACTCCGCGTGCAGGGCTTGCGCTTTTTTGTTTGTCCGCATGGGGGTAACAGGAATCAGGGACGGAGGAAAAAACATGAGTGAGAACCGTACAAGGTTCCGGCTGGACCAGCGCCGCGCACCCATCTACGAGGCGCTGGAACAGTTCCGGCAGATGCGGGTGGTGCCCTTCGACGTGCCCGGCCACAAGCGCGGGCGGGGCAACCCCGAGCTGACGGCCTTTCTGGGCCAGCAGTGCGTGGGCGTGGACGTCAACAGCATGAAACCGCTGGACAATCTCTGCCACCCGGTATCGGTCATCCGGGAGGCGGAGGAGCTGGCCGCCGACGCTTTCGGCGCGGCCCACGCCTTCCTGATGGTGGGCGGCACCACCAGCTCGGTGCAGAGCATGGTGCTGACAGTCTGCAAGCGGGGCGATGAGATCATCCTGCCCCGCAACGTCCACCGCAGCGTGCTGAACGCTCTGGTGCTCTGCGGCGCGGTGCCGGTCTACGTCAACCCCGAGGTGGACAAGCGCCTCGGCATCTCGCTGGGCATGAAGCGGGAGCAGGTGGAAAAGGCCATCAAAGAGCATCCGAATGCCGTGGCTGTGCTGGTGAACAACCCCACCTACTACGGCATCTGCTCCGACCTGCGCGCCATCGTCAAGATGGCCCACGACGCCGGGATGCTCTGCCTCGCCGACGAGGCCCACGGCACCCACTTCTACTTCGGCGGCGGCAGCCTGCCCGTCTCTGCCATGGCGGCGGGCGCGGACATGGCCTCCGTCTCGATGCACAAGAGCGGCGGCAGCCTGACCCAGTCGAGCCTGCTGCTCATCGGCCCCAACGTCCACCCCGGCTATGTGCGCCAGATCATCAACCTGACCCAGACCACCTCCGGCAGCTATCTGCTGATGTCCAGCCTTGACATCTCCCGCCGCAACCTCGCGCTGCGGGGCCGTCAGGTGTTCCATCAGGTGGCCGACATGGCCGAGTACGCCCGGGAGGAGATCAACGCCGTGGGCGGCTACTACGCCTTCGGCAAGGAGCTTTGCAACGGCAACTCGGTCTTCGACTTCGACACCACCAAGCTCAGCGTCCACACGCTGGACATCGGCCTCGCCGGCATCGAGGTCTACGACATCCTGCGGGATGAGTACGACATCCAGATCGAGTTCGGCGACATCGGCAACATCCTCGCCTACCTCTCCATCGGCGACCGCCCGCAGGAGATCGAGCGTCTGGTGAGTGCGCTGGCCGAGATCAAGCGCCGCTACCACACCGACGGCGCGGGCCTGCTGAGTCAGGAGTACATCGACCCCGTGGTCGCCGCCAGCCCGCAGGAGGCCTTCTACGCCCCCAAAAAGAGCCTGCCCCTCCGGGAGACCGAGGGGATGGTGTGCAGCGAGTTCGTCATGTGCTACCCCCCGGGAATCCCCATCCTTGCCCCCGGCGAGCGCATCACCAAAGAGATACTGAACTATATCGAGTACGCCAAGGCCAAAGGCTGCAGCATGACCGGCCCGGAAGACCCGGACATCCTGCACCTGAATGTTCTGGCATAAGGAGAAGCAGATGGAGTTTTGGTTTTCGGAATTTCACACCCCGGACGTCAAGCACAGCATCCGGGTCAACAAACAGCTCTACTCCAAGCAGAGCGACTACCAGCGCATCGATATTTTTGAGACGCCCGAGTTTGGCCGGGTGCTGACGCTGGACGGCAACGTCATGCTCACCGAGCGGGACGAGTTCATCTACGACGAGATGATCGTCCACGTCCCGATGGCCGTCCACCGGGAGGCCAAGGACATCCTCGTCATCGGCGCAGGCGACGGCGGCGTGGTGCGGGAGCTGACCCGCTACGACCGGGTCGAGCGCATCGACCTCGTGGAGATGGACCCACAGGTCGTGGAGGCCTGCCGCGCCTATCTGCCCGGCAACGCCTGCCGGATGGATGACCGCCGGGTGCACATCTACTTCGAGAACGCCCTGAAGTACATCCGCCGCTGCGAGGCTGACTACGACCTCATCATCGTGGACTCCTCCGACCCCTTCGGCCCCTCTGAGGGCCTGTTCACCCGGGAGTTCTACGGCAGCTGCTTCAATGCCCTGCGAGAGGACGGCATCATGGTCAACCAGCAGGGCAGCCCCTTCTACACCGAGGACGCCAGCGCCATGCAGCGCAGCCACAAGCGCATCGCGTCCACCTTCCCGGTCAGCCGGGTCTATCAGGCCCATATCCCGACCTTCGCCGCCGGTTACTGGCTCTTCGGCTTTGCCAGCAAGAAGTACCACCCCATCGACGACCTCGACGCCGACGCATGGAAGGCGCTGAACCTGCGCACCCGCTACTACACCACCCGGCTCCACGTCGGAGCCTTCTATCTGCCGGCATTCCTCGAGGAGATGCTGCGCGAAGTGGAGGAACCCAAATGATCTCACCCAATGTTGAAACCTTCATCGGCTGCGACAGCAGCTACCGCGCCGCCGACATCGTGCTCTACGGCGCCCCCTTCGACTCCACCACCAGCTACCGCCCCGGCGCACGGTTCGGCCCGTCGGCCATCCGGCACGAGAGCTTCGGCCTCGAGACCTACAGCCCCTACCAGAACGCCGACCTCACCGACTTCGACGTCTTCGACAGCGGCGACCTCGAGCTTTGCTTCGGCTCCAGCGAGGCAGCCCTCGCCGACATCGAGGCCCGGGCGGCGGAGATCCTGAAGGACGGCAAGCTGCCCCTCCTGCTGGGCGGCGAGCATCTGGTGACGCTGGGCGCTGTGCGGGCCGTGGCGCAGAAATACCCCGGCCTCCACATCATCCACTTCGACGCCCACGCCGACCTGCGGGACGACTACCTCGGCGCGAAGCTGAGCCACGCCTGCGTCCTCCGCCGCTGCCATGAGCTGGTGGGCGACGGACACATCCACCAGTTCTGCATCCGCAGCGGCGAGCGGGCCGAGTTCGAGTTCGCCGCCCAGCACACCGAGATGCACAAGTTCGACTTCACCGGCCTTGCCGAGCTGACCGAGCAGCTCTGCGCCACCAAAGAGCCGGTCTACCTCACCATCGACCTCGACTGTCTCGACCCCTCCTGCTTCCCCGGCACCGGCACCCCCGAGGCCGGCGGCGTGAGCTTCCTGCAGCTGCTGGACGCCATCCGCACCGTGGCCAAGGCCAACATCGTAGGCGCGGACCTCAACGAGCTGGCCCCCATGCTGGACATCTCCGGCGTCTCCACGGCCACGGCCTGCAAGGTGCTGCGGGAGCTGCTCATCGCACTGGACAAGGGCTGGCCCGGCTTCCAGACCTGACGAAGGAATGAATATTTTGACATAAAGGAGAAACCATCATGAGCAAAGTTCTGATCATCGGCTGCGGCGGCGTGGCCTCCGTCGCCATCCACAAATGCTGCCAGGTGCCCGAGGTGTTCACCGACATCTGCATCGCCAGCCGCACCAAGTCCAAGTGCGACAAGCTGGCCGCCGAGCTTGCCCCCAAGACCACGACCCGCATCACCACCGCGCAGGTGGACGCCGACCATGTGGACGAGGTCATCGCCCTCATCAAGAGCTACCAGCCCGACCTCGTGATGAACATCGCCCTGCCCTACCAGGACCTGACCATCATGGACGCCTGCCTCGCCTGCGGCGTCAACTACATGGACACCGCCAACTACGAGCCGGAGAACACCGACGACCCGGCATGGCGCGCCGTCTACGAGAAGCGCTGCAAGGAGGCAGGCTTCTCCGCCTACTTCGACTACAGCTGGCAGTGGGCCTACGCCAAGAAGTTTGAGGAGGCCGGCCTCACCGCCCTGCTGGGCAGCGGCTTCGACCCGGGCGTGACGCAGGCTTACTGCGCCTACGCCAAGAAGCACGAGTTCGACACCATCGACACCATCGACATCCTCGACTGCAACGGCGGCGACCACGGCTATGCCTTCGCCACCAACTTCAACCCCGAGATCAACCTGCGTGAGGTGTCTGCCCCCGGCAGCTACTGGGAGGACGGCCACTGGGTGGAAATTCCGGCTATGAGCATCAAGCGGGAGTACGACTTCGACAAGGTGGGCCAGAAGGATATGTACCTGCTCCACCACGAGGAGATCGAGTCCCTCGCCAAGAACATCCCGGAGGCAAAGCGCATCCGCTTCTTCATGACCTTCGGCCAGAGCTATCTCGACCATATGCGCTGCCTCGAGGACGTGGGGATGCTCTCCACCACGCCCATCCAGTTCAACGGTCAGGAGATCGTGCCCATCCAGTTCCTCAAGGCCCTCCTGCCCGACCCTGCCAGCCTCGGCCCCCGCACCAAGGGCAAGACCAACATCGGCTGCATCTTCACCGGCAAGAAGGACGGCAAGGAGAAGACCTACTACATCTACAACGTCTGCGACCATCAGGAGTGCTACAAAGAGGTCGGCTCGCAGGCCATCAGCTACACCACCGGCGTGCCCGCCATGTGCGGCGCCCTGATGCTGCTGACCGGCAAGTGGACCACCAAGGGCGTCCACACGGTCGAGGAGTTCGATCCGGACCCCTATCTGGACGCTCTGGACAAGTACGGCCTGCCCCGCTCTGAGAGCCACAGCCCGGCTCTGGTGGACTGATGCGGGTGCTCGATACACGCCCGCCCTTCGCCGGGCTGGCAAACCTCTCCGAAGCGGCCCTCGCTTCCCTGCCCACCCCCTGCTACCTGCTGGACGAGGCCCAGCTGCGCCGCAACGGCGAGATCCTGCTGGGCGTCCAGCAGCGGACGGGCTGCAAGATGCTGCTGGCCCAGAAGGCCTTCTCCAACTTCGACCTCTACCCCCTCCTCGCGCCCTATCTGGCGGGCACAGAGGCCAGCGGCCTCTACGAGAGCCGTCTGGGCAGGGAGGAGCTGCCCCAGAAGGAGAATCACGTCTTCTGCGCCGCCTACCGGGTGGACGAGTTCGCAGAGCTGCTCCACTACGCCGACCACATCGTTTTCAACTCCCCCGCCCAGCTGGCAAAGTTCGGCCCGGCGGCAAAGGCTGCGGGCAAGAGCGTGGGCCTGCGCATCAACCCCGAGTGCTCGACGCAGGAGGGCCACGCCATCTATGACCCCTGCGCCCCGGGCAGCCGCCTCGGCACCACCCGCGCCCAGTGGGATGCTGCGCTGGAAAAGCAGCCGGGCCTCTCTTCCCTGCTGGACGGCCTCCACTTCCACACCCTCTGTGAGCAGGACGCCGACGCGCTGGCCCTGACGCTGGACGCGGTCGAGGCGAAGTTCGGCAGCCTGCTGCCGGGCCTGAAGTGGCTCAACTTCGGCGGCGGACACCACATCACCCGCCCGGGCTATGCCCTTCCGACGCTGGAAGCCTGCATCACCCGGATGCAGGAGAAATACGGTGTACAGGTCTATCTCGAGCCGGGTGAGGCGTGGGCGCTGAACGCGGGCTATCTCGTCACCACGGTGCTGGACACCCTGCACAACGGCAGCACCAGCCTCGCCATCCTCGATATGTCCGCCGCCTGCCACACCCCGGACGTTATCGAGATGCCCTACCGCCCGCCTCTGCTGGGCGCAGGGGAGCCGGGCGAAAAGAGCGTCACCGTCCGCCTCGGCGGGCCGACCTGCCTCGCAGGCGATGTCGTGGGGGACTACAGCTTCGACGCCCCCCTGACCGAGGGCGACAGGCTCGTTTTCGGCGATATGGCCATCTACACCACCTGCAAGAACAATACCTTCAACGGGATGCCTCTGCCATCCATCTGGACGCTGACCGAGGACGGCACCTGCCGGGAGCTGGTGCGGTTCGGCTACAACGACTTCAAGATGCGGCTGGGACACCGCGCATAAAACGAAAGCCATCGGCTGTCTGGGCCGATGGCTTTTTGGTTTACTTGAGCTTCTTTTTTGCTTCGTACTCCCGCAGGGCGGTCAGGGCCTCGCCGGACAGGGGGTAGAGGGCCAGCATATTGAAGATGGTCATGAGGCCGATGCCCACATCGCCGAGGTCCCACACCACGGTGTAGGCCTCCATGCCGCCCACCACCAGCATCACCAGCGCCAGCACCTTGTAGGCCGTCTGCCAGAGCCAGCGGTCGCCGAAGAGGTAGGCCACATTGCAGCGGGCGTAGTAGAGGATGCCAAGGAAGGTGGAGAAGCTGAACAGCGCCAGTGTCACCGCGATGAACACCACGCCGAAGCCGCCCAGATGATACTCCATGGCCGCCTGCAAAAGGTCCATGCCCTGCCGCCCGCCGGTGACGCTCTCGGGGGCCAGCAGCATGACGAAGGCCGTGCAGCTGCAGATGACGATGGTGTCGATGAGGACGCCCAGCGCCTGCACGAGGCCCATCTTCACCGGGTCGTCACACTCTGCGGCTGCGGCGGCACAGGGGGCCGAGCCGGAGCCGGCCTCGTTGGAGAAGAGGCCCCGCTTGATGCCGTTCATCACCACTGCACCGAAGCCGCCGCCCACGGCCTGCCGCAGGCCGAAGGCCTCCGAGAAGATGCGGACAAAAACGCCGGGCAGCTGGGGCAGGTGGGTGAGGATGATCCAGAGGGTCATGACGAAGTAGCAGCCCGCCATGATGGGGACGATGACGTCAAGGCTCCTGACGGTGGCCTCCTTCCGCAGGACGATGACCGCCGCCAGCGCCGTCAGCACCAGCGTCGTCGTCAGGGGCGGGATGGCGAAGGCGTTCTGAAACGCCTCGCTCACCGAGTTGCTGACGACCTGACTGATGCCGCACCAGCAGATGAGGCCCGACACCGCGAACAGGCAGGCCGTCACCGAGCGGCGGAGCTTTTTCCCCCGCCTGCGCTCGGCGAGGGTGTGGATGTAGTAGGCCGGGCCGCCCCGCCAGCCGCCGTAGAGGGGGTCGGGCTGCTTATATTTCTGGGCCAGCGCAGACTCCACGAAGGAGGTGGACGCCCCCAGCAGGGCCGTCACCCACATCCAGAACACCGCGCCTGCGCCGCCCACAGACACCGCCGCCACGACGCCCACCAGATTGCCCATGCCCACCCGGGTGGCTGTGGACACCACCAGCGTCTGGAAGGACGAGAGGCCCTTGCCCTTGTCGTTCTTTTCGCAGACCGCCGCCAGCATATCCCGGAACAAACGCACCGGCAGCAGGCGGGTGCGGAGGGTGAAGAACACCCCTGCCGTCAGCAGCAGGATGACCATAAAGGAGAGCGTGAGGGTCACGCTCCCCAGATGCAGGGTGAGCAGGTCGCCCCACAGCAGGCGGTAGACGCCCTCGATGAGTTGAATCAGCACAGCATTTCCTCCCAGTGCTTCCTATTGTGAAATTGTCGCCTCCCTATTATAGTATATTTTGTTCGATTTGTAAATCACTGTCATGAAGTTCAGGAGAAAAAAGCAACGACGACGACCGCCGCCAGCGGCGGAAACAGGGAGGAGTTGTTGGGGCCGCGGCCAGCAGGATGCGAGGCCCGCACCAAGGGCCGAAGCAGACGCTGGGAGCCGCAACCCGGGTTCCTTATAAAGTCAAAAAGCTCCCCCTTTCGGAGGAGCTTGGTGTGGAGCTTATCAGGACAGGATCATCCGGTCGTTGGCGAACTCGCCGCCGCTGGCGATCTGGAACTTTGCCAGCAGGTCGGAGACCTGCAGATTCTTCTTCTCGTCGCCCGAGACGTCGTAGATGATGTGGCCCTCGTGCATCATGATGAGGCGGTTGCCGTACTTGATGGCATCCTTCATGTTGTGGGTGATCATCATGGTGGTCAGGTGGTTCTCCTCGACGATCTTGGCCGAGAGGGTCAGCACCTTCAGGGCCGTCTTGGGGTCGAGGGCGGCGGTGTGCTCGTCCAGCAGCAGGAGCTTGGGCTTGTTCATCGTCGCCATCAGGAGGGTCAGCGCCTGACGCTGGCCGCCGGACAGCAGGCCCACGCGGGCGGTCAGCCGGTTCTCAAGGCCCAGATCGAGGCTCTTCAGCAGCTCGCGGTACTGCTCCCGCTCGGCCTTGGTGATGCCGATGCGGAGGGTGCGGGGCTTGCCGCGGCGGGCCGCAAGGGCGAGGTTCTCCTCGATCTGCATGGTAGCGGCAGTGCCGGTCATGGGGTCCTGAAAGACGCGGCCGATGTAGGCGGCGCGCTGATGCTCGCTCAGGCGGGTGACGTCCACGCCGTCGATGACGATCTTGCCGCAGTCCACGGGCCAGACACCGGCCACGGCGTTCAGCATGGTGGACTTGCCCGCGCCGTTGCCGCCGATGACGGTGACGAAGTCGCCCTCGTTCAGCTTCAGGTTCAGGCCGTTCAGGGCCGTCTTCTGATTGACCGTGCCCGCATTGAAGGTCTTGGAAACATTCTGGATCTCAAGCATTTTTTGCGCCCTCCTTGTTTGCCTTCTTGGCCGCAGGCTTCGAGAAATACTTGCCCTTCCAGTACGGCACAGCGAGGAAGATGGCCACGACGGATGCGCTCAGGAGCTTCAGCAGGTTTGCGTCGAAGCCGAGGGTCAGCACCAGCTGGATGACGATGTAGTAGATGATGGCGCCCAGCGAGACGGACATCATCTTGAGGGCAAAGTTGTGGAAGATGCGGCCAAACACCGCCTCGCCGATGATGACGGCGGCCAGACCGATGACGATGGCGCCGCGGCCCATGCCGACATCGGCAAAGCCCTGATACTGGCTCAGGAGAGCGCCGGACAGGGCCACCAGCGCATTGGAGACGGCCAGACCCAGCACGATGTTGAAGTTGGTGTTGATGCCCTGTGCACGGGACATGGCGGGGTTGGAGCCGGTGGCGCGGATGGCGCAGCCCAGCTCGGTGCCGAAGAACCAGTACAGCACGCCGATGACCACAGCCGTCACGAGGATGACCATGATGATGGGGTTGTGGAGGGCAAATTCCTTGACCCAGCGCAGGGAGATGAGCAGGCCGTACTTGTCCACGTTGATGGACTGGTTGGCCTTGCCCATGATCTTCAGGTTGATGGAGTAGAGGGCCAGCTGGGTCAGGATGCCGGAAAGGATGGCCGGGATGCCCATGAAGGTGTGGAGCAGGCCGGTGACGAGGCCGGTGGCAAGGCCCGCCAGCACAGCCACGAGGAGCGACACCCAGACGTTCTGCCCCGACAGCAGGCACATGACGCAGACTGCGCCGCCGGTGCCGAAGGAGCCGTCCACGGTCAGGTCGGCCACATCAAGGATGCGGTAGGTGAGGTAAACGCCGATGGCCATGATGCCCCAGATCAGGCCCTGTGCGCACGCACCCGGCAGAGCGCCGGGCAGGTTCGCCAGTCTTGCAAGCAGTTCCAAAATGATTCCTCCTGTAAATTACACTTTTTTTATTTTCCCGCTTGATACGGGAAAGCGGAGAAAGGCGGGAAAACGCCCTTCTCCGCGATAACCCTCTCAGTCAAAGCCTGTCGGCTTTGCCAGCTCCCCCAAAGGGGGAGCCACTGGCGTGCCGGGCCACTTTCCGCTGACCGCTGAAAGCTCAATATGGCGTAAAAGATAGTGCCCTGCTACAGAGGGCAGCAGCTTCGGGACAATATCCCTTGTCAAGCTGCTGTGAATCCAGACCGCAGGGCACTACTGTTTCCGGATAGAGTAAGCTTTGCTCGTCCCGCGTGGGCCTGACCGACACGCCAGTGCCTCTCCCTATGGGAGAGGTGTCACCGAAGGTGACGGAGAGGGCTTACCCCTCGATCGCCTCGTATCCCTCGGGGGCGGTCAGGCCCAGATCGTCGCAGACGGCCTTGTTGTACTTCTTGGTCACGTCGGTGTACTCGATGGGCATGGTGGAGATGTCGGCCTCGCCCTTCAGGATCTTGACGGCCATCTCGCCGGTGGTGTAGCCCAGATCGTAGTAGCTGATGGACAGGGTCGCCACGCCGCAGCCGGCGCAGATGCCCTCCTCACCGGCGAAGACGGGCTTCTTGGCGGGGCGGCAGATGCCGTCCACGATGCCGGTGTTGGCGGCGACGGTGTTGTCGGTGGGGACATACAGGGCGTCGTTCTCGTCAGCGGCCTTCTGGCAGACGGAGGACAGGTCGTTGGAGTCGGAGAAGGCGTACTGGGTCGCGGTGACGCCCTTGGCCTCCAGATACTTCTGGACCTCATCCACCTGATACTGGCTGTTGGCCTCTGCGGAGCAGTACAGCAGGCCCACCTTCTTGGCCTCGGGCATCCACTCCACGATCATATCGGCCTGCTGATCCAGCGGGGCGAGGTCGGAGGTGCCGGAGATGTTGCCGCCCACCGTGCCGGAGAAGTCGCTCAGGCCCAGCGCCACGCCATACTCGGTGACGGAGGTGCCCAGCACGGGGATCTCGTTGGTGGCAGACTGTGCCGCCTGCAGGGCGGGGGTGGCGTTTGCCATAATGAGGTCCACGCCTGCGGAGACGAAGCCGTTGGCGATGGTAGCGCAGGTAGCGGAATCACCCTGTGCGTTCTGGAAGTCGAACTTCACATTGTCGCCGAACTCTGTGGTCAGAGCGTCCTCAAAGCCCTGCGTTGCAGCGTCCAGCGCGGCGTGCTGCACCAGCTGGCAGATGCCGACGGTGTAGCTGTCGCCGGAAGCGGCAGCAGAGCCTGCTGCGGCAGAACTTGCCACAGAGGAAGCCGCTGCGGAGGAGGCCGAAGAGCCGCCGCAGGCGGTCAGGGCAGCAGCAGCGCCGCAGACAGCGGCGGCAGCCAGAAACGAACGACGAGTGATTTTACGCATAATGATTACTCCCTCATTTTTCGCTCACGCGGCCACAGGATGCCGCGCAAACACGCATTTCAATGTCCAGCAGAGCGGTCTCTGCTTTACACTCGTGAAGTATAGCACGATTTCCCTCCGTTGGCAACGCTCTTTCGGCCCTAATTATCGATTAGAGTGCATCTATCCATCACTTTTTTCGATAGGTATTTCTTCTCTGCTGATACTCCGTCAGTTTTTCCAGTGCTTCGTCCAGCCAGACGAGGTTTGCTTCCAGCTGCGGCAGGTAGGCCTGCCCGTAGTCGAACCGGAAATAGAGGGCCTGCCAGAGCTTCGCCTGCATCCGGCGGCGCAGCGGCGGCTCGAGGGCAGCGTCCAGCGGCTCCACCACGTCCTCCAGCTCCATGCAGGTCTGTGCCCAGCGGACGTCGGTCTTTTCCCGGGCGGGCACATCGTAGCGGGCCAGATAGTCCTCCACCCGCGCCGCAAAGACCGTTCCCCCGCAGCCGGTGGGCTGCAAAAAGTAGCGCACCTCCCCTTCCCGGCTGATCTCCTGCGCCAGCGGGTAGAGGGCGCAGACCAGCGGCTCGGCGTCGTGGATGGCGCAGTGGTCTTCGGTGAGGAAGGGGCAGTTGTTCCGCTCCTCCTTCACGGGGGCCAGCCGCAGCACCGGCAGATGGCTCACCGGCCCGATGGACGCCCGGCAGAAGGCCCGGGCCACGGTCTGGGGCGGCAGGCGGAGGCGGGCCGCGATGCGCCAGAGGTCGAAGCCCGACAGCACGATGTCCTCCCGCCCCCGGCAGCAGTCGCCGCAGCCTGCGCAGGCGAAGGAAAACGCCTCGTCCCGCCCCAGCAGCGGAGCCGTGCGGGCAAAATCGACCCGTCCGCAGAGGTCGAGCTGTGAATCCTTGAGCATATGATCTCTCCTGTATACTGTGGTGAATTATATGGCCAAGTGGCCATTTAATAATATAGATACGTTATATTTCCCCAGTTGGTCAGTTTGGCCAAGTGACATGGATTGGCCAAGTGACCCACTTGGTCAGCTATGCTCATTTGACCACCTTGGCCAAGTGGATATTTCAACATAGCAGCGATGGAAAAGTGTCACTTGGTCAGATAACCTGCGTGGCTCGGAGGGGCGAAAGCCTCTCCCCTTGGGAGAGCCTTATCGCCCTCACTCAAACCTCTTCGCCGGTATCACGATAGCCCCGAACAGCGAGACGATATACACCACCAGCACCGCGCCCCACACCTGCCAGCCGGTAGCGCGCTCGAGCAGGACAGCCCCCGCCGTGCAGGGCGGCACCAGCACCAGCGACGCCATCGACCAGACCCGGAACGCCCGCAGGATATGCTTCCAGTTGCGGTTGTTGTAGTACACCCCCGGGATGTGGATGTGGAACGCACCCTGTGCAAAGTTGCAGATGCGGTTCTCGTCGTAGTAGCGGGGCAGGGTCTCGGCCATCCAGAACATGGCATATGCCCCGTAGACGACGCCGAAAACCACACCGATGATGAGCAGAGCCAGCGCTCCCTCGATGTCGGTCAGTCCCGCTGCCCAGACGGCCAGCGCTCCGGCGACGCCCAGCACGCAGCAGATGACATACACCGGCAGATACTTCCTCGTCCGCGCCTGACGGCGCTCCGGCGGCTCTGCCGAAAAGGTCAGCGCCTTGCGGATAAGCTCCTCCGTCTCCTCGCGGGTGAAGCGCCGTTCCTCCTCTACTCTGCGGCCCTGCAAAAGCTCGGCCACCGTCGCGTTCAGCTGCTCGGCCAGCGGCACCAGCAGCGAGATGTCGGGTACGCTCTGCCCCCGCTCCCACTTGCTGACGGCCTTGTCGGACACATACAGCGTCGCGGCAAGCTCCTTCTGGGTCATCCCCTTTTCCCTGCGCAGCTGAGCCAGAAAGCGGCCAAATGCGGCTTTGTCCAGTTCGTACATATCTTCTGCCTCCTTGCGGGCGTCTGCCGCCCATTTCTGGCCTTATTGTACCGGGCCGCATCCTCCCGCGCAACCGACGGGCGGTAGAATCATCGCTCCTCCGTCTCTTTTATAAAGAAAAAACGCCGCACGGTCTCCCGCGCAGCGCTTCGTATCGTATCGCTTCCCGCCGCAGCCGCCCGAAAGGCCGAGCAACTCGGTAAAATAGCCTTTCAGGCCCGGACAGGCGGCCTGCTCGATCAGGCACGCCCGCCGGAACGGCGCGGGAGCGTCTTATATTCAGGCTTCGAAGACCTTCCTGACCGAAGGGCTGGCCTCGATGATGCGGACCAGCAGGACGCCCAGCACGGTGCAGCTGATCAGCTCGCCGATGCCCACGGAGATGCCGTTGGTGATGCAGGCCAGCCAGAGGGGTGCGCTGGAAGCGGGGTCCGGGAACATCACCGCGATCTCGATGCCGATGATGACGGCGTTGAAGACCACCGGGGGCAGCGAGGCTGCGACAGCCAGACCCTTGAAGCGGATGTTCCGCAGCTTGTAGGTCACGAGGCAGGCCAGCAGGGTGGCCAGCGTGCCGAAGATGACGTCCACGATGGTGGAGCCGAGCAGGTTTGCGAGGAAGCAGCCCAGCACCACGCCGAAGATGTACTCTGCACCGAACACCGGCAGCAGGCAGAGGGCCTCGGCCACACGCACCTGCACCGCGCCGTAAGAGAACGGCTGCAGCGCCATGCAGAGCACGACGTAGAGGGCTGCGACCATGCCGCAGCGGGCCAGTTTACGGACAGAAAGATTCTGATTCTTCATACTATAACTCCAGCGGTTTGATTTTGACCGCGCAGGGACCGCCAGCCCCTGTGGGTTTGGCCCGGCATGGTTCGAGACACGCCGGGGAGCCTAAAATCCTAAGTTGCTCTTTGAGACACTGTGCCCGCAGGCACAACTCAAGTAATTATATCATAGTTTGGGCCGGGATGCAACGGCTGCACGAAAAAAGACTGCCGCACAGCAGCAGTCTTCCAGCGTGGCTCAGCCCCGGGGCTTGCCCACATAGACCAGCGCAAGGGTGTCGGGGCCGGTGTTGGCCGAGACGACGCCGCCCAGATTAAAGGTGGTGAGGGGGGCTTTGCCGAACGCCCTGCGGCAGGCCTTTTCCAGCTCCACGGCCTGCGGGATGGAGGTGTGGCCGATCATATAGTCGAAGTCCTCCACGCCCTCGGTGCGCTTTTTGCACAGGTCGATCATGGCGGGAACGACCTTGTCGTCGCCGCGCACCTTGCCCTCCACCTTGGTCTTGCCGTCGATGAGGGTGATGATGGGGCGGATGCCCATCAGCTCGCCCATGACGGCGGCAGCGGCGGAGATGCGGCCGCTCTTCTTCATCTGCTTGAGGCTGTAGGGTCCGAGGATGACCTCCATCTTGTTCATCTGTGCCTCAAACTCGCCGATGACGTGGCGAAGCTCCGCGCCGTTCTGCAGCTTGCGGGCCATCTCGCAGACATACCAGCCGAACACCATCGAGTAGGTGTGGGGGTCCAGCAGGTGGATGTTCAGGTGGTGCTCCGGGCGCTCCTCCCGCAGCATCCCCTGCGCCATGACGGCGTTGTTGTAGGTGGAGGAGCCAGAGCGGTTGATGGGCACATGGATGACGTCGGTGTAGCCCTCGTCCACATACTGGCAGTACTTCTCACAGAACTGGATGGGGGTGATGGCAGCCGTGGAGGGGATGCCCTTAGCGGCCCGCATCTTGTCGTAGAACTCCTCGGGGGTGTATTTCTCGCGCTCCACAATATCCTCGTCGTCCAGCAGGATATGGAAGCCCATGATGTCGATGCCGTATTTTTCGGCCAGCTCCTGCGGGATGTCGCAGGAGGAGTCGGTCAGAATCGCAATTTTGCTCATAGTATCCCTCATTTCCATTCATAGTCTCGCAGATGGCCGTGGTCCAGCAGCTCCGGAAAATCCCACTGGCGCAGCACCTCGTACACACCCACAGCGACACTGTTAGACAGGTTCAGGCTGCGGCAGGTGTCCCGCATGGGCATCCGGATGCAGTGCTCCTGATTGGCTGCCAGCAGCGCTTCCGGCAGCCCGGCGTCCTCCCGGCCAAACACGAGGTAGGCCCCGTCCGGGTAGGCGACGTCGGTGTAGCGCTGGGGCGCTTTGGTCGTAAAGTAGTAGAACGGCCCGGCGTTCCGGGCGAAGAAGTCGTCCAGACCATCATAATAGCTGATGTCCAGATAGTGCCAGTAGTCCAGCCCGGCGTGCTTGAGCTTCCGGTCGTCGATGGCAAAGCCCATCGGCCCCACCAGATGGAGGCGGCAGGCCGTGCAGGCGCAGGTGCGGGCCACGTTGCCGGTGTTCTGCGGGATGCGCGGCTCCACCAGCACGATGTTCAGGGTCGGTTTTTCGCTCATATCCGCCGCCTCACTCTTCCCGCAGCGGGCACAGCCGGGGCAGCAGAGGCTCGAACCAGACGCCGAAGCGGGTGTCCTGATCATAGGGCGTCTTCTGGATGGCCAGCGCCACAAATTCCGCTGCATTGTCTGCCGCCGCGCTCAGGGCGTTGCCCTGAATGAGCGAGCCGATGAGCACCGCGCCGTAGAGGTCGCCCGTGCCGGGGAAATTGCGGGCGATGTGCAGCTTTTTGACCACGAAGCGTTCGCGGCCCGCACCGGCGCAGGCAATGTACTTGTCCAGCTGTAAGCCCGTGACCACCACGTTGGGGGCCAGCGCCGCCGCCAGCTCGTCGGCCAGCGCCTGTGCGCCCGCCTCGTCCAGCGGGTCGGGCAGGGGCTTTTCCAGCAGCAGCCCGGCCTCGGTAGCGTTGGGCAGGATAAGGTCGGCCCGGCGGCAGAGCTGCCGCATCCGGTCGATGAAGGCCGGGGTGACGGTGGTGTAGGCCCTGCCGTTATCCCCCATCACGGGGTCTACCACCTTGTAGGCCGAGGGCCAGAGGTCGAAGGCTTTCTCGGCCAGCGCGGCCTGCGCCTCGCCCCCGAGGTAGCCGGTGTAGATGCAGTCAAAGCTCAGCCCCAGCTCCCGGTAGTGCTCCAGCGCGGCCTCCCCGTAGGCGCAGCCGTCCAGACGAGCCGGAGCGCCAAAGCCGCCGGTGTGGGTGGAGAGCATCACCGTGGGCAGGGCCACCGGCTGGATGCCCATGACGCTGAGCACCGGCAGGATGACCGCCAGACTACAGCGCCCCACGCCGGAAAGGTCGTGGATACAGAGAACTTTTTTCGGTTCTGTTATCTTCAGCAAAAAAGAAACCTCCTTCGCAGGATATGCCTTTTCCCATAAGCCGGGCCAGCCCACAGCCAGCCCAGTTTATCAGAATATGATACAGTATACCACATTTTCCTGCACAAAAAAAGCGTATAGTGAATCCTTTGGAGGAAATACTAGCCTCACCGCCCAAAATTTCCGATTCGAAAGGAGTTTCTCCCATGAAAAACGAACACGCAAGCTCCACCGCCCCCCTCCTGCTCGGCATGGCCGCCGGGGCCGCACTGGGTGCTGCCGGCGTCATGGCCACCAACACCAGTGAGCGCCAGATACGCCGCACTGCCCGCAAGCTGGCGAAGGGCGCCGAACACGCCGTGAGCCAGCTGGACAAGATGGTGGATGATTTCGTCGAGCACCGGATGGACGGCTGACCGGGCCGATACAACAGCACCCCGGCTTTCCCTTTTTAAGGGAGGCCGGGGTGCTGCTGTCTGTCGGGGCAGAAGGCTTTGCGCCGTACCGCCGATTTTATTTCAGGTATGCTTCCGCGCTCTTGGAGATCTCTGCCTCCACCTTCTCGGCGGCTTCCTTATCCTCTGCGCTGACGGAGATGTAGGTCTTGAGCTTCGGCTCGGTGCCGGAGGGGCGCACCACAATGGAGCAATTATCTTCCAGCAGGAACTTGAGCACATCGGACTTGGGCAGACCGTCCAGACCCGGCGCGTAGTCCAGCAGCTTGACGACCTTCCTGCCGCCAAACTCCTTGATGCCGCCCCGGAATGCCTGCATGATGCTCTGCATCTTGGCAAAACCGGCGCTGCCGTCGAACTCATAGCTGTGCAGGGTGTTCAGGCAGTAGCCGTAGGTCTTGTACAGTTTCTCCAGCTTGTCCAGCAGGCTGATGCCCTTGGTGGCATAGTAGCTGAACATCTCGCAGATCATGTACGCGCCGTCCACACCATCCTTGTCCCGGACGTAGGAGCCGGTCAGGTAGCCGTAACTTTCCTCAAAGCCGAACACATAGCTGTCGGCCCTGCCCTGCTGTTCCAGCTTGCCGATCTGCTCCCCGATGAACTTGAAGCCGGTCAGCACATTGATGGTGCGCAGTCCGTAATGGGTGGCGATCTGCTCACCCATGTCCATGGTGACGATGGTCTTGACCATGACCGGGTCGGCGGGCATCCTGCCGTGCTTGACGCGCTGGCTGCAAACGTAGTCCAGCAGCAGCATACCCGTCTGGTTGCCGGTCAGCAGCTCGTACTCCCCTGCCTTGTTCTTGACGGCGATGCCCACACGGTCACAGTCGGGGTCAGTCGCCAGCAGCAGGTCGGCGTTGCACTTCTTGGCATACTCCATGCCCAGTGCCATAGCCTCTTTGATCTCCGGGTTGGGGTACGGGCAGGTCGGGAAGTTTCCGTCCGGCTGCTCCTGCTCCTTGACCACGGTGATGTTGGTGTAGCCCATCTCCTTCAGGGTGCGGGTCACAGGCTTCAAGCCGGTGCCATTCAGTGGGCTGTACACGATGGCCACGTTCTTGTTGACCTCTTCGCCAAACAGAACAGACTGGCTCTTGACCTGCTCCACGAATGCGGTGTAGACCTCGTCCGGGATGTACTGGATGCTGCCGTTTGCCACGCCTGCTTCAAAATCGCCGGTCTTGACGTCGGCAAAGATGTCCAGCTTCTCGATCTCAGCCAGAATTTCCGCAGCGGCCTCGGTGGTGATCTGGCAGCCGTCTGCGCCGTAGACCTTATAGCCGTTGTATTTGCTGGGGTTGTGGGACGCCGTCACCATGACACCGGCAGAAGTGTGCAGATAGCGGGTCGCAAAGGATACAGTAGGAACCGGCATCAGGACAGGCCAGATGTTGACCTTGACGCCATTGGCAGCAAACACCCCGGCGGCGACTTTTGCAAACACATCGCTCTTGATGCGGCTGTCGTAACCGATGGCCACAGACGGAGTTTCAAAGTTCTTTTTCAAATAGTCCGCCAGACCCTGCGAGGCCTTTGCCACCGTGTAGACGTTCATCCGGTTGGTGCCTGCGCCGATGACGCCGCGCAGACCGCCCGTACCAAAGGCAAGGTCGCGATAGAATGCGTCCTCGATTTTGGCATCGTCCAGCGTCTTCAGCTCTGCCACAACATCGGCATCTGCGGTAGCGTTTGCAAGCCAGCGTTCGTATTCCTTTTTAATATCCATATCGTTTACCCTCTCACATCCAGAAATTGTGCCTGCCCGTGGATGGTCAGCACCTCGGAATCCGCCGGGACAAAGATGCAATCTCCCTTATAGAACGGAAGATTGCCGCCCTCATAGGAGATCGTGCCGCAGCCGTTGACGCAGAGCAGCACCCGAAAGGCGATCTCATCTGCCCGGTAGTGCACCTTCTGCCGCCGTTCGGTGTTGACGATCATCCGGTACACCTCAAAATACTTGCAGCGGGTCAGCAGCTCAGAGGCAATGCCCTGCCGGTATTTCAGCACCCGAAGGGGCTGCTTCGGCTCTGCGCTGCTCTTCAGGTTCGCCACATCCAGCGCCTTGTCGATGTGCAGCTCCCGCTTTTTGCCGTCCTTGCCCACACGGTCATAATCGTACAGGCGGTAGGTCAGGTTGGAGTTTTCCTGAATCTCTGCCACCAATGCACCCGCACCGATGGCATGGACTGTCCCGGCCTGAATAAAGAACAGATCATCCTTGTGGATGGGGACCTTTTGCAGATATTTCATCACCGTGCCGTCTGCGATTGCCCTGCGCATCTCGGCCTTTGTGCAGTTCTGCTTGAGTCCGTAGACCAGCTTCGCATCGCGTCCGGCATCCAGCACATACCACATCTCGGTCTTGCCAAGTTGCCCGTTTTCGTGCTCCTGTGCGTAGGCATCGGTGGGGTGCACCTGCACCGACAGGTCTTTCTTGGCATCGATGAATTTGATGAGGATCGGCATCGTGTTCTCGCCCTTGTGGCGCTCCCCCAGATACTCCGGGTGCGCTCTCAGCACCTCTGCCAGTTCCTGCCCATCAAATGCGCCGCCCACCACATAGCTGGGGCCATCGGGGTGGGTGGAGCACTCCCACGTCTCTGCCAGCGGGGTCAGGTCGATGTTTTTTTCAAATTCATCGTTCAAACGACTGCCGCCCCAGAGATAATCCTTGCCGGACGGTCGGAGCAAAAGAGGCTTGTTCTTGTTTTGCATAACTGCCTCCTGCGGTGTCTCAATATTCCAGCTCGAACTTCTGCTTGTCGTGGACGTCGATGGCTTCGCCCAGCTGCACTTCGATGAGCTTCAGCTCGGTCTCGGCAATCACAGTATGGCGGCAGCCTGCGGACATGGTGATGACGTCGCCCGCCTTCACATTCTGCTCCATGCCGTCCACAATGGTCTTGCCCTTGCCTGCGATGACCGTCCACACCTCGTCCCGGTGCTGATGGCTGTGGTAGTTCATCTGATGGCCTGCATTCAGGGTCACTTTGATGGTCATAGACGCCTTGTCGATGTCGATGACCTTAAAGCTGCCCCACGATTTCTCGGCGAACATGACCCGGTGGTCGAGCGTGTTGACGAAGGGCTTGATGTAGCTGGACTGCTCCTTATCCGAGACCAGAATGCCCTCCGGGCTGGCAGAGACTACCACATCCTTCAGACCCATGCAGAGGATGGGCACATCCAGCTCGTTGACCACATGGACATTCTCGCACTGCTCATTAAACAGTGCCTCGCCCACCGCGTGGCTGTCCATCGCCTCGGTCAGGGTGTTCCAAGTGCCAAGGTCTTTCCAAGTGCCTGCAAAGCGCATGACCTCAATTTCCGGCTCGTGCTCCACCACGGCATAGTCAAAGCTGATTTTATTCAGAGTATCATATTTATTGAACAGGTCATCGTAGTCCACGAAATCAATGAGCTCATGGGCGCGGTTCAGCACATAGCCCAGCTTGAACGCGAACACGCCACCGTTCCAGAGAGCGCCCTTTGCAATGTAGTCCTTTGCCACTTCCTGCGTGGGCTTTTCCTTGAACATGGACACCTTGCTGACCTGTTCCTTGCCGATGGGGATGATATAGCCGTATTTCTCGCTGGGATAAGTCGGTTCAATGCCCATCAGGACCAGATTTGCGCTGCTGACGGCGGCACGGTCGCCCAGTGCTTTCAGCGCCTCAAAGTAGTCGTTCTCCACATAGGGGTCTACCGGGCAGACGACAACGGATTCTTCCTCACCGACGCCCTGCACGTCCTTCAGGTAAGCCGCTGCCAGAGCGATAGCCGGAAAAGTATCACGGCGGCAAGGCTCCACGCTGATGCCCACTTCCTCGCCCAGCTGATTGTGGATGGCCGAAACCTGCGATTTGGAAGTAGCAATGGTGACGGTTGCATCGGTATCGACCGCCTTGATCTGACGGTAAACGCGCTGCACCATGGATTCCAGTTCGCCGTCTTCGCGATGGAAGATCTTGATGAACTGCTTGGAACGGATATCATTGGAAAGCGGCCACAGACGCTGGCCGGAACCGCCGGACAATAACACCAGATTCATAATACTTCTCCTATCATTTAACAAAAAAGGCCGTGGCCCTGTACGGACACACGACCTTTTCAAATCGTTTATTTTAGCGCTCTGCACGCATCGGGTTGTTCAGGAAGTCCTCGTAGGACAGGCGCAGGCCGTCTTCCAGCTCGGTCTTGTAGGTCCAGCCCAAATTGGTGGCCTTAGACACGTCCAGCAGCTTGCGGGGAGTGCCGTTGGGCTTGGTGGTATCCCACTTGATCTCACCGGTGTAGCCCACGACCTTTGCCACCAGTTCGGTCAGCTCCTTGATGGTCAGCTCCTTGCCTGTGCCGGCGTTGACAGTCTCGTTGCCGGAGTAGTTGTTCATCAGGAAAACGCACAGGTTTGCCAGATCGTCCACATACAGGAACTCACGCAACGGAGAGCCATCGCCCCAGCAGGTAACGCTAGGCAGGTTCTGCTCCTTGGCCTCATGGAAACGACGGATCAGCGCCGGAACCACATGGCTGTGGGTCGGGTGATAGTTGTCGTTGGGGCCATAGAGGTTAGTGGGCATGACGCTGATGTAGTCGGTGCCATACTGACGGTTCAGGAACTCGCAGTACTTCAGACCGCTGATCTTAGCCAGTGCATAGGCCTCGTTAGTCTTTTCCAGCTCACTGGTCAACAGGCAGTTTTCCTTCATGGGCTGAGGAGCCATGCGGGGGTAGATGCAGGAGGAGCCGAGGAATTCCAGCTTCTTGCAGCCGTTCTTCCATGCAGAGTGGATGGCGTTCATCTCCAGCGTCATGTTGTCATACATGAAATCAGCCAGTGCTTCCTGGTTTGCCACGATGCCGCCAACCTTGGCAGCAGCAAGGAACACATACTCCGGCTTCTCCTGTGCGAAGAACTCTTCCACAGCATCCTGACGGGTCAGGTCCAGCTCCTTGTGGGTGCGGGTGATGATATTGGTGTAGCCCTGACGCTGCAACTCACGAACGATTGCAGAGCCCACCATGCCGCGATGACCTGCGACATAAATCTTAGCATTCTTTTCCATCATAACAGAATTGCCTTCTTTCCAAATTACAGAACTGCCTTGAGTGCCTTTTCGCGCTTTGCACGCTCACGGTCGTGCTTGGCCATGATCTCCACCAGCTGCTCATAAGTAGTGGACTGCGGATTCCAGCCCAGAACGGTCTTTGCCTTGGTGGGGTCGCCCCACAGGTTGTCCACATCGGTGGGACGGAACCACTGAGGATTCACGCAGACCAGCATCTTGCCGGTAGCTGCATCATAGCCCTTCTCATCGATGCCGGTGCCCTCCCAGCGGATGGTGATGCCGTTAGCGGCAAAAGCCTTCTCAGTGAAGTCGCGGACCGTGTGCTGCACGCCGGTAGCGATGACGAAGTCGTCCGGTTTCTCCTGCTGCATGATCAGCCACATGCACTCGACATAATCCTTAGCGTAACCCCAGTCGCGCAGGGAGTCCATGTTGCCCAGCTCCAGATGATCCTGCAGACCCTCGGCGATACGACCGGCTGCCAGCGTGATCTTACGGGTGACGAAGTTCTCGCCACGGCGCTCAGACTCATGGTTGAACAGAATGCCGTTGACAGCGAACATCCCGTAAGCATCGCGGTACTCCTTGACCATCCAGAAGCCGTACTGCTTGGCGACAGCATACGGAGAGTAGGGGTGGAACGGGGTGGTCTCGCGCTGGGGAACCTCCTCGACCTTGCCGTACAGCTCAGAGGTGGAAGCCTGATACACCTTGCAGGTCTTGGTCAGGCCGCAAACACGGACAGCCTCCAGCACACGCAGAACGCCCAGTGCGTCCACATCGCCGGAGTACTCAGGAGCATCAAAGGAGACCTGAACATGGCTCTGTGCAGCCAGATTGTAGATTTCATCGGGCTTGATCTCGCCCACCAGACGGATCAGGCCGGAGGAATCGGACAGATCGCCGTCGTGCAGGGTGATCGCATTCTTCTCGATCAGATGGTCGATACGAGCGGTGTTGGAGATGGAAGCACGGCGGACAATGCCGTGGACCTCGTAGCCCTTCTCCAGCAGAAACTCTGCCAGATAAGAGCCATCCTGACCGGTGATGCCAGTAATCAGTGCTTTTTTCATAATTTCGATCCTCATTTAAAACGCGAAGTTTAAAACTTATGTTGGTTGATTTTATCGTACAACCATATTTTAGAAGGATATTCGTCCTTTCAGAAGTGCATAAGCAGTCCGATATTAGCACTATCTTGGCTTCTTCAATTTATCGCAATTTTCAAAAATAAGGCGAATAGCCGCAGGAATGGAACCAGCCTGAGCAGTCAGAAGGCGAAACTGTCTGAAAAGCACATTGTATCGCGTTCAGAAGAGCATCCAGGGTCCGTGCCTTGAATTTACGAAGGAAAGACTTCACCGTCGACCAGAGCTTTTCAATAGGATTCAGATCAGGACTATATGGTGGAAGATAAATGTATCGAACACCGGAGCTGTCCAGCAAATTTTTTACTGCCTTTGCATGGTGCGACTTCATATTATCCATTATGAGAACAGAATTTCCGTTCAGATGAGGCAGCAAATCAGTTTCCAGATACCGCTTAAACCTCTCCACAGTCGTTCCGCCTGAGAAAGTCGTATAGCGTAGTGTCCCATCCAACTGAATCGATGACAGAATGGTCGTGTTCTTGGGCTTGGAAAGTGGTGCGGAATCAACAGCTCTGCTTCCTCCAAGCGAATAGGCATACCGCCTTCAATTATATTTTGTGTGTTTTTCACTCCACCGTAGACCATCATGCCGCCACTGAAAGTTTGAGGTAGACATTTCTGGACTAAACGCTCTTTAATGATGTTGGTCAGAGGTGGCGTATAAAGCTCACTTATCGCCATATGTCGCTACATACCCACTTTTCTGGGCATAAAAAAGAAGCCGCCGATTATTGACTAATCGACGACCTCAAAGTACATCAGATCGTAAAATATTCACTTTTTCCCTTATAAGTGATTAAACTCACTTATTTGATTTTTATGGTTTTCAGTGAATATAATCACTTATTTATTCTCCATCTTTAAGAAAATAGATAAATGATTAAACTCACTTATTTGTACAAATCTTTTCTGCTCACAGCGCATATCTTATGATTTATTATGCTGAATCTCATCGCAAAAACATGCTTATTTCACATTTTTCGCTCAAAAGCAGCTATTACGCTCAACACGAATTCAGCCACCTCAAAAGATAGATGCCGAAGTGCACTTTAGATTTTTGTCTAAAATGACTAAGATTTTCAATTTCCGAGCAAGTGATACTCATTTCCTTCTCCCACATTCTGTTTTTCCAAGATTAACATTTATTGGATAAATCAAAAAGATTCGGTTCAGAATTCTTTAGGATTTCATTATAAGCAATTAAAAAGCTCCCGCCTGCAATTCAAAGTTTGTCTTTGAACCACAGACGGGAGCCTGAACACTTACTCAATTAAGATGTTCTTGATGGATTCGCCCCTTCACAAATTGTTTTTAACTGTACGAATTCCCAGCGCGTTGAGCTTTTCCGCTATTTCGGTCGGATGCATTCCCTTTATGAAGCTAGTAAAAATCGTTCGGATTACTTCGGCTTCTCTGGTTACGATGACCATTTCACCATCATCATCCGCATCATATCCTAACAAGCTCGTCGTACTTACCTTTTGCGTTCCGGCTTTCATCCGGCTTCTGGTCGCCCACTTGATGTTGGTTGAAATACTCCGAGACTCCTCCTGTGCGAAAGAAGCCAGCATCGTAAGGAAAACCTCGGCCTTCTCATCCAAGCTGTCTAATCGTTCCTTGTCAAAATAGACGCTGACGGGTGGTCTAAGGCTCCGAAGCAGCCGTATGTTCGTCAGGCAATCCACTACATTTCTGGCAAAACGACTGATGGACTTTGTAAGGATCAGATCGATTTTCTTTGCTTTCGCGTCTTCAATCATCTGTTGAAACTGAACTCTATTTTTCACCTGTGTACCAGAAATGCCTTCATCAGCATAGATTCCTGCCAGCTCCCAATCTGGATGCTCCGCAATTACCGTATTGAAATGAGCCATTTGCTCTTCCAGACTGGTTTCCTGTGCCTCTTGATCCGTACTGACACGACAATACGCTGCAACCCGCTTTTAGGGAGGTTCCTCGGTTTCCAGTACTACGCCAATTGTGGCGGGGATGATTTTTACCTCGTATGTCTTCGTAAGGCGAGGTGATTTCCTTCGCCCTTTTTCTCTGCGCCGTTCTATCACAATCGGCTTCTTTGCATGAGCATCATTTGCCATTCTTGTCCCCCTTTCTCCAATCGGCAATAAAGGGCTTTTCTAGCTTTTATTATACTTCATTGTGGGTATCTCCACAATATCAATTTTAAAACCGAGCCCGTATAATGAAAAGTACAAAAAAGCAAGGGTGGTGACAGAATTGATTGACTTTGCCCCTCTTTGGGAAACTATGCAGCACAAGAAAATATCACAGTATCAGCTTCTCAAGAGAGGGTTAGACAACAAAACTCTGGACACCCTGAAAAAGAATCGTAACATCACCCTTTCTACGCTTGAAAAGATTTGTGTAATACTGGACTGCACTCCAAACGATGTTGTACAGTTCACCCCAGATGATAAAGAGTAACGTCACCCTATTACCTTACTACGGTAATTATGGTGGCGTTTTTTGTTCATAGTAGCTGCCAATCAGGTCACTTTCCGAGCAGTTCTCACTCTAAGTAACTGAGATAGAAACTGTTTTGTGCCGTGTTTCCCCTGTCTGCCCCACCGTCGCGTTTCACGACTCCCCTTGCGTTGTTTTCCGCTGCCGAAGGATAAACGCGACACCGGGGCTTTGTGGGGCGGATGTGGGGTGGGGTAAAAACCAGAAACAAAAAAAGCCCCGCACCCGAAAGTGCGAGGAAATGTACATATTATAATAAGGTAGGAACTCGTGCAAAAGAGACAAAAAAGAAGCCCACCTACGAACCGTGTAGGATTCTACACAGTGCGTAAGTGGGCATGAAAATCAATTTTTCTCGTATTTTTCAATCAGACATTGATGTTCTTTGGTATCCTTGTCATAGTTAATTCCCACAAGCAAAATGTCACCCGTGTAATTCAGTATTGACTCCGGATATCTTTTGTTTTTTATTTGCTGTAATGCGGTTTCAGTACCTTTGTTCCACTTCAGTTCCACCACCAGTGCCGGATAAGTGCTCTTATATTCCGGTTTTGGGATAAACACAAAATCAGCAAAGCCAAGGCCTGTGGGCAGTTCTCTCACTGGCTTGAAATAATACTGCATTGCTCCCAAATAGGCAATGGTAATCGTGCTGCTCAAAGAATTTTCATCGTTATACTGGATAGTCGAAGTGTATTCTGAATGGATCTTATCAATTTCAGATGCCACCTGCTTTTCATTCATCGCCAGCGTTGCCATAAGCAACTTTCTTGACTTCTGTTGAAATGCAATCAACTCATCCCAGTTACTGCTTCTGACCGCCGTGATCAATTCTTGTCTGATTTCCTCATTCGGAACAAACGCTGTTTCATTATCCTCGTCGTATCCCAAATAGCCGAGGTGAATCAGGTAGGTAATCACATCATCCCGATTTTGTATCTTCGCCGGGTCATTTTTGAAAGTAGCTGTATCAACTTTAACTTCCGAGCCAGAAAGCATCTCTATAATTGCATTCTTCAGTCCGTCGTAGTTCATACAGATAAGCGGCACTACAACTTCGTATGAACCAGTTTCCGACCAATAGCTTCTGAATCTTCCCTTGGTCATAACACTTACAACTGCTTTCGGATTATACACCTGATATCCATTCAGCAGATAACCATCATACCACTTTTTTACTTTGTCAAAATCTCTATTGTACTTTTCACAGAGGTCTTTTACTTCATCCTCGGTAAAACCGATGTATGGAGCCAACTCGTCGGCCTGCAGCATCGTAAACTCATCGAGGTTATTTACTGCAGACTGCGCTTTTTCTTTCTTAATCGGTAGAATGCCTGTAAGATACGCCAGCTGGATGTACTTTGTAGGCTCAACACCTTTGAACATACCTCTTAAAAAATTGAGATATTCATCCTGAACGGTCTCTGTTATTGTCCCATCTCGGATAATAACATCCCATTCATCTATGATAACAACAAATTTCTGCCCGGTGCGTTCCTTTACTCGTGAAAGAGCATCCGGGAGGGTCACCACCTCCTGCGGCAGCACATCTGGATAGATACCGCGAAGTTCATCCAGAACACTCTTGGTTATAAAAGAAACTACTTTATCCGCATCATCGCAGTTTGCTAAAAACCACTGGATATCGATGTGGATTACATCATACTTGTTAAGGTGCTTTTTGAAGTCAGCATCTTTGCTTATCTTCAGTCCAGAGAACATCTGCTCGGAATCTGTACCCTTACTGTAATATGCCGCCAGCATATTAGCCGCATAGGACTTTCCGAATCGGCGCGGTCGGCTATTGCAAATGTAAGCATTTGTCGTATCAAGAACACTGTTTGTGTACTCAATCAAACCAGTCTTATCCACATATATTCTGGAGTTAAGCGCAACTTGGAACGCACTGCTGTCTGGGTTCACAAATCTTCCCATGCTTTTCAGACTCCTTTCTGGAGCTATCCCTCAACCATGAGGCTATAACTCACCTTTCGTATTTTGATTTTACCATCTAATAGCCCAAATAGCAAGTTGATACCCCGGCGCAGCGCAACTATTTTTCTCCTATTGCAGACACAGGTACGCATCTTCGATAAAACTCATAAACTCCACACTGGCACTCTCGACCATGTGCTTTCCGTCAATCTTCTTCAATCCCTCTGCAACTCGCCCATCCCCCATCTCCTGCACAGCAAACCTCACCGTCTCATCAATGAAAGCCGCGTACTTTGCACCGTCAATAATGCTTTGTACTGGCACGCCTTCGCCGCTATCAAGCCGAATCACCTTCGGCTCGTATACAGCTACCACCTTCTTCAGTGCCTCTGCCGATTCCATGCTTAGGAGATAAAATTTCATAGCACCCGCTGCCATGATCTCCTCTGCTGTGATACCGTATTCTCCTACCTACATCTCTGTTATACTTTTCATTCTGAACGCTCCTGTGTCTTTTCTGTTATGTGTATTTCTCATCCACCCATAACATATAACAGAACTCTGCACATAGCAATCCCCACAGTTAAAAAAGGCCAGACAAAGAAGTAAAATTCCCACAAACAAAAAAGGCCCTGCCAGACGTAGTTTTCACTACATCCAGCAGGGTCAATACCTCACTCTCACATTTTTTCGTTTTCTCACACAGCGATTCCACGCTCTCTCTTTGCAGCCGTCGTTAAATATCGTCTGTACTGGATGCTGAAACCGTACACTTTGTAAGGGGCATCCACATAGACCACCGTGCCATTCAGGTCACATCGCTTGTACCCCATGAAGCTGTTCAACGTCCTGCGATTGCCTTTGGTCGTCAGCGTCACTCCAAAATTTGTCTTGTAAATCGCTACATCTCCTTGCAGAACACCGCTTTTGATGAAGGCACAGTAGATTCCTTTTTCAAAGTGAAGCATATCCGGTGCTTTTGCGATTCGCTCCGGGGTGACTTTGAGCTTACCGCTGGTGATGGCTCTCGTCCGGCCTTCGATTGGATTTCCTTCTGCATCTCGCATCAGCGTTCCCTGCACATCCAGACCATTGACCTTCAGTGGCCTCCCAGCGGAATTCGTATCAGGCAGTTCCTTCAGGCAGGCAAGGAAGAATTCAAAATTTTTCTTCACAGTCGCAAGGTCACCCTGCTCTTCTTCAATGGTCTGCCGTTCCTGCCGAAGTGTTTTCAGCCGTTCCTGCAAATCCCTTACCAGTTCGGTGTATCGCCGGTGCGCTTGGGTTCTCGGCAGAGGATACCGCAGAAGCCATTGGTCTGATGGCAAACAGTGGTATCAAGGCTTCGCAGGCTGGTACTTCCCTTCGTACCATCATGAACAACCTTTCCGGTGAAGTGACCTTTGTTGGTAAAAACATCGGTGAGGTTACGATTGCGACTAGCAACGCAGATGGCAGCATGAGGAGCCTGAACGACATCCTTGCGGACTGCCGTGTGGCATTCTCCGGGCTGTCGGAATCTGAGAAAGCAGCCAACGCAGAGGCACTGGTCGGCAAGAATGCCATGTCCGGCTTCCTTGCCCTGATGAATTCCAGCGAAACGGACATCAACAAACTGCGTGGAGCCATTGAAAACTGCGATGGCGCATCCGAGAGCATGGCAGAGACCATGCAGGACAATTTAAATGGTCAGCTCACCATCCTGAAATCTCAGCTGGAGGAGCTGGCTATTTCTTTTGGCGATATCCTGATGCCCACCATCCGCAAGATCGTATCTGCCGTGCAGCAGTTCGTGGATAAACTGAACAGCATGGATGAAAGTACCGGGGCATGGCTTATTGTAAGTCTTCTTCCTTTACTAGTTATTGAACACAGCTGTTAGATTTGTTCGGCTTTGCGTGGACCAAAGGGCTTTCCGCTCGCCCTTTGGAATCCTTCAGCTCACTTCCCAGTCTTTCTGCTCGCTGATCTTTCTCCGAAACAATATATTCGCCTTCCGGCCATGGCTCGGTCTGCCAAGCGAAATCCGCATCGTACCTCACAGCTCTCGCGGCTTCTGCGCAGAAATCGTTGTCTACGCACCACTGCATCAGGGTGTTATCTTCCAATGTCAGATAGCCATGGGCGAAGCCACGCGGAATCAGCATCTGTTTCTGATTTTCAAAAGAGAGAATCTCGCCGTAAGCGTATCCGAAGGTATCGCTCGGTCGCAGATCCACAGCCACATTAAAGATTGAACCATGCAAACAGGATACAAGTTTTGCCTGTGCGTGCTCTCCTTCCTGAAAATGTAAACCACGCAGCGTTCCAGCTTTCTTGCTGAACCCTTGGTTGATCTGAACCACATGGAATTCCTCTGCTGACACAGACAGCCACCCACGAAAATCTTCAAAACGCTGTGTTTCAATTATTATCGGCTTTACCATTGCTTTCTGTACTCCCTTGGGCTAATTCCTTCCACCTTGCGGAACATCCGGCTGAAGTAATTTGCGTCTCCCATGCCGACCGCAGCGCCTACTTCGTCTACAGTCATATCTGTGAAGCGAAGCAGCTGCTTGGCTCTGGTGATCCGCTTTGAGATCAGATAGTTGTTGACCGTCGTTCCGTAAGTCTCTTTGAAGATTTTGGACAGATAGAACTTGTTGATGAAGAACTTTTCTGCCAAATCATCCAATGTAAGCTTCTCCGTATAATGCTCGTCCAGATACTCCTTTACAGCTGCCAGTTCCATTCTCTTCCGGCTCACCGTTACGCTCTCTGGATGCCAGGACTGCTCCATCAGCAATGTGAGCAAAGTCCCCAGCTTCTCATTGATTCGCATATCTCGTATGTAATCGGATGAGGAAGCTAAGTTATAAAGGTCTGTCAAGAGTGATGTAAAGGGCGTTAGATCACCTGAATGGAACACAGGCCGACCACCACGCTCCTTGTATTTCTCATACACAGCCGGAAGAGATGGTGCATAGAAGTGGCACCATTGAAGCGACCAGAGATTATCAAATGTAGAATGGCTGTACGCTTTCCGGCAGTCGATGAACACACAGTCCCCCTCTCTTAGCTGATATGTCTGCTCTTCATAGGAAAGTTCTCCCTCGCCAGATAGAACAATAAAGCAAAGGAACGACACCAGATCCGATCTCTTGGATACATGTGGGTGAACAGCCTGCAAAGAGCCAACCTCCTGCAGATGGAGCAAGGATGTTCGGGCAAACGTGGACGGTGTGTACAGGATTCGGGAGGAGGTCACGGACGAGGATTGTGGGTTGAATAATTCCTGGTCCATATTACTGCCTCCCCTTTCTATAGATTGTCTTTATATCAATTTTGCAAGTTGCTCTTGGCTTTCGCTCATTGCCATATAAATACAAGTCTTCCAATAATTCGACCCATTCACCTTTTGAAAAGCATTCGCTCTAATTTTTAGAATTTCTGCACATTCTTCAACGGTTCCTCCAGATTTCAACTGTTCCTTGATTATTTCACATTCTGTGGATACTACATCATTGCTTTGCTTTTTATAGCGTTCTAAAAGATGCAAAGTGTCAAAATGGTTTGCTATAATAGTTGTTATTTCAGATTTATGCTCAAACTTCAAAGAAAACGAAACCTGTGGTATTTTATTGTCAACCTTGAATACAGCTTTTAAATATTGAATTTGGGGCAAGCTATCATAATAAAAGTGTATGATTTTTCTTGCTCTTTGGTTTTCTGAAAATAACCGGTTACCTTTTATGCTATTACATTGACTACAACATGGAACCAAATTTGGGGCAAAAATTATATATTCGGGATATTCGCTCTCCGAGAAATAATGATCGAATGTTGTTGGCTCTGATATCATGCAAAACGGGCACATTCCTGTTCTTCTTGCCGGAATGTTTTCAAGCAACTGTTGTTTTACTTTTTTGAATATGCTACTATTTTGATAGGAATTTTCTAACAGCTTTTTTTCATCTTCTCCTATTACGTTTACTGGCCTGATTGCATTTAAATTATTCTTGTTTTGAGTGTAAAAATTATATCTTTCAAAGACTCGTTCTTTTAGAGCCAACATCTTTCCTCTGTTTCCATAAGTACACGTTTCGCAATTAGGTGTTGACTCATTACATTTTTCGCAATGTGTATTTTGAAATTTCTTACTTTTTGCAACAGCAATGAAAACATCTTCATTATTTATATTCGGTTCACTCAACTGATTCATAATCTTTTAACAAGTGCCGCAATGTAATCTTCCATTGCTTTCCGATATATCTCGTTATAATCTATCGCCAATCTTTTCAATTCGATTTCCGGCAGTCTGTTATGTGTTTGATAAATTATAGAATGGTACCTTTTATACACGCTCCCAAGATAGAAAGCTATATCCTGCAATAGTATTTTCTTCCGGATAAACTTGATTTTTTCTTTTCCATTATCAAAATGTCCTATAGGTTCTGGGAATTCTGCATCACTTGCGTCAAAAGCATATATATCATGAAAGTCTTTCAGAACAGTACGCTTTGCATTATGAAGCTCATCCAAATTGCGAGCATTGGTTAAACGATTTAAAAGTTCTTCATCGTATGAGATAAGTGGATCCATATTTTCAAGATACACTGACATATCAGCACGGCTCTTAAAAATTTTATGATATAACTTCATCGTAGAATCCCTACCTTTTCCTTCACATCTCCGCCAGTCATAAAACCGTTGCCTGCTGCTCACCACGGAGAGGTGTGTGAAGATTTGAGCAACTACCGTGTGAGTTTGTTCACACGGCCTAAATTGTTATTCCCAGCTAAAGCACATTCCCTGGAAGCCATCTGCTTGTTCTTTGCTATTGATTATTTCCTTTTCTACTGTGCAATCATCGCTGACTACCATGATATGACGCTGGGAGAAGTTACTATATTCTTATACGCTTGAAATTTGTATTGTCTAAATGGGATTGTTGAACATATGATTTACGTATTATGCCCGATAACAACAGCACACACATATAATGACTCTGCATTATCTTTTTCCCCATTAAGTCCATTTATCATGACTGCTCGAAGTCTAAGTTTTACTTCTACCGTTTGATTCAAATGTGTTACTGTGGACTCAAGCCAATCTGCGTTAATTCCTTCTGCATATAATGAAAATTTACTTAAACTTTCATTTAACATATCCATTGATTCTGTGTCCGCAGTATCAGCTTTGACATTTATGTCGCACGATATAGTGTCGCCAACTGTTAACCCAATTGCTGATACAATTTTTTCCTTCAATCTCCAGCCCGAAAAGCCGCTAATAATTTTAACCGGAAGAACAATTTCTTTTCTATCATATCTAATTGGTCTTAAAACAAACTTTCGGAAAATTTGTTTTGCCTCCTGACCCCGAGGAACATTATTATTTTTGTCATCCGTTATGGTCCTTCCAGTACGCCCCTTGTTTAACTCACGCTGTACATCAGCCAAAACTTTTGAGCCAAGATCATCCGGCGTTGTAAATATGCTTACGACATGTCTACGCTTTAATGTTTCCTTACCGTGTGGACTTCCACACGATTTTATTTTTTCACTGTATCAATTTTTTACTCCAAACAAAGCAGTTGACAAATGAGGAACCTTTCCAATAATTTTTACACCTATCTTCAAAATCACAGCATAAACAATTGCAATTATCGGAGCTACTACCCATTCCATCAAGAATATGTAGCTTTGCCCCCCCCCCCGCTTAGTGGAAGGTGATTAATAAGCTGACTTAATACGCCTTCGAGAAAAAAGCTTTGCAAAACATAAAGTTGCAGTGTAACACGTCCCATTGCTTCAAAAAATTTATTTACAGCGGATGGGAGATACTTTCCAATTTGCATAACTAACATTATAAATGTGGAACTACCCAAAATTCCAATAATCAGACGATATAAGTCAAAATAGACTTGTTTTGCAAATCCATATTCCGATACAACCGGATTAATTCCGCCAACATATACAAAGTATTCTTCTCTCATTCCAATCAAGAGAACTATAAAAGCTATATATGCTATATATCTGCACTTATATATTTTCTCTACTATGCTTTTATGTTCCGCAACGTAATATCCCAAAACAAAGAATGGAAATAAGTCTGCAGTATGATCTCCAAACACATTGTTAAAAAGAATCAAGGAAATCCAAACTGCAAAACTGCACAAGTATTTATTTTTTTTGCTACATTTAACAATCAGAGTGGCGAGTACTGTAATAATGAATAACGATTTCAAGAACCACAATCCCGAAACAAGCGCATGTAAAGCCTCCATAATACTGATTTCAAAGTTGTGTGCTGTCAAAATATCAAAAATACATTTTCTAATGTAGAGCAGTAAATTCCACACAAAAAAGGGAACACCAAGTGATATCAGTCGACTTTTCAAAATATCTATTGCCCTTTTTTGACTGGTTCTAAAAAACAAATAACCACTAATTAAAGCAAAAAGCGGCATGTGAAACGAATAAATTAATTTAATTGCTTCAAGATTAAAAAAGTCAACATCACCCGACATACACTGAATGCAATGCCCCCATAGAACACAATATATAGCAATTCCCTTTATTATATCAATATTGTGATTTCTTTTTTTCAAATTATATCTTCCTCTTTCTACACATCTGCCTTTATTACAATTTGCAATCCTGTAAGGAATTAATTTTTATTCAAGTGGAATCGGCTAATTTTACTTGAAAAAATCTCATAAATAGGCGATTTTGTTATTTTCCAGTAAATCATACAACAAAGCAAAAAGAATGAACCTCCTATAACAATCTCAAGACAAAGATTCACAAATATTCTAAATTTCAAAATGGGAGACATAATTTTAACAGCTAGATACATGCCTAATCCAAAAACGACATACATCACATTTTTTCTCACATATAACGCAAATGGTATAATCTTACGAATTAATACTACTTCAATAATACATACCACTGCTTCTGCTATAATCGTTGCAATAGCAGCACCAATACCTCCATATAATTGAATTAAAATAATGTTTGCGAAAAAATTAATTCCTGCGCCAATAAACACAGCAATTATATATTCTTTTTCTTTGTTATTAGGAATTAATACTTGATTAACAATTATCGTTGTAATTCCTTTAAAAAATATCACAAATGATAATACTGATATCAAATTTACACAAGAATCAAATCCTGGACCAAAGAAAACTGGCACAAATTCCTTAGATATTGATAGCATTCCAAACGCTATAGCCGAACATCCCATCATTACTAATTCAACAGATTTTTCAACTATGTTTCTATACTCATTAATTTTCCCTTTTGAAATAAGTGAAACTATTGCCGGTAAAGAAACCGTTCCTAACCCGGATATTATGCCAAGAAGAATATTTATAATTTTATCTGAATTACCATAATACCCGACTTCTTCATAAGTTGAAAATATTCCTAACATTGTTTTATCCATCTGATGATAGAATGTCATTGCCAGTATAGGAACAAATAGCAACATCATTGGCTTAAAGTGTGAAAAAGAATCTTTTATTGATACATCTACCTTTGTAAAACGATTATTCTTAACTTGTGTCATTAAATACACATTACTCAAAACTGTGCTAATAACAAGAATAAACGCATACATAAGCAAGTCATTTTTTGTTCTTACAAATATAAAAAGACCCACTAATGTTATAAGTTTTATAATTAAATTTCTTTTTACGGTCAGTTCAAATTGCTCTAATCCAAAGAAAAACCAATTGACATCTATATAGCAGTTCAATATCCATAGACTCTCAATTATATAAAGTATTCTGTTTTCATCAATAATTACAACCACAAAACAAACATATAATGCAAAAATTATAGACGTTATTACACATTGCATTTTTCGAATGCCACAATATGCTTTTCCTAAACTATTTGAATCTATTTTATTTCCAGCTATAGTTTTTGTTCCATAATTTGTTATCCCTAACATGGAAAAAACGACAAAATAGTTTGCTATCGTTGCAACATATGTATATGTCCCAATATTATGTGATCCTAAGACTCTAGAAACGTAAGGTGTTGTAATTAGTGGAAAAGCAGTGGCTAGAATTTGATATAATGTTTGATAAAATAGATTTTTTTTTAAATTTGCCATCAAATACTCCTTCTGTTGTCGCTCCTGTCAAGCTACAATCTACTTCTTTGAAAATTCATAGCGCTTAAACATAGCGTCTTTCATTTATCGTATCTCAGTTGCACAACTGTTTTTGATTATCTCAAGCAGCCCTTCCACATTTTTATCACAACCAAATTCTTTTGATTTATTGCAACCTTGTTCTGCAATTTCAACCAACCATTCTCGGTCTTTATATGCTTTATCCATATAATAACACAGCTGCTTTACATTTTCAGGAGTAACCATTATACAATTCTTTTCATTTTCTAAAAAGTCGCTAATTCCTTCTCCTTCAGTCATTATTACAGGCACGTGGCACGCCATCGCCTCCAAATAAGCGATACCAAAGCTTTCTCCCTGTGACGGAAGGACAAATAGATCTGATTGAAGCAGTTGAACTTCAACTTCTTCGTGGGATATTCTTCCAGTAAATGTACATATTTCCTCAATATCAAGTTCTTTAACCCGTTTGAGATATTCAGTCTTCTTACTTCCATCGCCAACAATTGTATAATGGATTTTATAACCTTTTTTCTTTAAATATGCGATACATTCAAATATGTTTGGATATCCCTTACGATCATCTAGGAATCCAACCGTAATAATACGAAAACAATCTGAATTCTTACGTTTCACACTTGGGTATTTAAGTTGAAAACCATTGGGAAGTATATATACCTTTTCTGTTTTTATTCCTTCATTCTCAAGAATCTCTTTTTGCTTTTTGCTAACGCAAATATATGCATCTGACTCTTCTACAATTTCCGTATATATTTTCTTAAGCGGAGCATGCTTTAGTGCATCATTTAACCGTGGAATACTATTCTCTATAAAAAGAATCGGAATTCCAAATGTTCTCTTAATTTTTAATCCTAAGGTCCCTTCAAAGAAGATTCCTGTAATATAAATCACATCCGGTTTAAAATTTACAATCTCCTTTTCAACTACCGAAACAACCTTTTTTCGATATATTTCTCCAAACAAATGTGGAAATCGGATCCAAATATTATACATCTGATTGTATAGCGTAATTTTGGGATAAAAAATATGTATATTCCCCTCAAATATTTCATCTGGTACCATTGCATATCGTTCCATTTTAGCCGAAATTCGACTACATATTGAAGGAACATAAATTGTCGGTGAGATAACTTCCACTTCCACCCCCTTTAAAGAAAGGCTTTCCAATTGTTTGTATATATAGTTTCCACTGTAATCTTCTTTAAATTTAGGGAATGCATTTGCAATTGCAAGAATTTTCACATCTATTCCTCACTGTTGTCCTAAACTTCTCAGTGCTATTTCTCTATATGAGAATCGCTGTTTAGCTTTTCCGGTTGCCGCAACAAGCATCTGATTATATTTATATTTATTGTTATCCAAAATACCGGATATTTTATTTTTTATTTCCTCAGCTGAATCTTTTATTAGAAATTCCGCATTACCGTTTACTTGAACGTGTGTTGTTCCATCCCAATATTTTACAACAAGCGGTTTTCCAATGCCAACAACCTGTTCCCAAAACACAGAATGTCTTCCAGGGAACACAACTAAGTCTGCTGCTGAAAAGAAATCATAAGAATCGTCAGGTTGAATCCACCCAATATAATTAACAATTGTACCATCCGAAAGCTTATTTACTTCATCTTTAAGTTCGTTTGATACAGATCCAAATACAATAAGTTTGACTGGGAATTTATGACTCAACTCCTTTACCGCTTCCATAAGCAAAAGAGTCTGTTGTTTCGCGTGATCAATTTTTCCACCTGACACAATCAAGAAATCCGAATCTTTAATGGCGTATTTTTTTCTCAAATCACTTATTTTATTCTTGTCAGCTGCGTTTTGAACCTTTTCATCATCAGCTCCCATTTCAAGCAGTTCGATTTTTTCTCTAGGTAAATCATACATTTCTGCTAAAAAATCCACTCTTGCCGGAATAACACCATAAAATTTTTTTACATATGGATTCAGCTTTTGGGCCTTGCTTTTCCAAACAATCTTATGCAGTATATTTTTTGAAATCCAATTTGTTGCACTGTTTGACAAATCACAATGATTGTCAACATATATGATTACATCCACATGCTTTTTTGCATACCTTATCACTTCATCAATGTCAAGAAACTGAAAGCAATGCACAAAAATAATATCTGGTTTTTCTTTTTCTAACTGAGAATAAAGCCCATGGAATCTCTTAAACTTAGATGTCAGAGCCTTATCTCCTTTGATATCCAATCTTATCGTGTGAATACCATATTCATTGTAATAGTCCTGCTCATCTGTTTTTACTAATTTGCCATCGCTATTCCAAATCCACTTACTTGTTATAACAGTAACATCGTTTCCATTTTCCTTCTGGTATTTTGGAAGAAGATTATCCTGATATGACCATCCATCTGTAACCGGTCCATATAAACATATATTTACAACTTTAGCCATGTTCCATCCTCCATACGCTAAATTTATCTTTTTACATAATCTCTTTTTATTTTATAAACTCCCTTTTTCAACACATCTGATCCAAACTTTACCATACCATATTTATACACATGATTTGGTTTTCCCTGTTGGCGTTTTTCTTTTAACGCCAACTCCAAATAATGCATTGGATATTTAATCACAAACTGATCCACCAGCATTCTTTCTTTTTCCAATAATTTTCGATATTCATCTGGATGGCTATCAAGATATTTGATTTTTTCAATAGCTTCGTCCACAGTGAAAACCCACGCTTCAGGAGGCAGTACCTGTGGGCAAATCAAATCGTCCGGCGAAAGCAGGCAAACCGTTCCCAATGATATTGCCTCAAGTACTCCATTACCTCTAGTATGACGTCCCCCAACTTTTAAATAATATTTCGAGTCAAAGATTGCCTCCAAGTTTCTTCTTATTAATTGTTGATGGACAATGATAGGATGACATGTTGCTTCTCCAATTGGTTCAAAATGCGGCACTCTTTTTACTGGTCTTTCTTTAGTTGTATTGATTTCCGCATATATACCCGTATTTTTGCTTTTTCTCTTAAGTACGTCCTCCATCAATGTTTCTAGACAATTTGGTCCTACAAACGTATATGGAAAGTCAATGTAACCTTTTACTTTGTCACGTGTACCTGTAATCAGCTGATTCAAATTAACATCATATCCAAAATATACTTTATCTTGCATAAAGTTAGCTTCACCAATCATGTATGCCCACAATGTATTTGGATACTTTTGAACTATTCTCGTTGGGATTGAAATATTAATTGAAATCACTACGTCATATATACTCCAATCAATTTCATCACATTTAACTGCATAAAAACCATTCGGCTTGTCAGAACCAGGTTCATGAAATGACATTCCTTTTAATTTATCTAGCGTCTCTGTTTTTAGGCGCTCATACTCTTTCGCCATATGAGGTATAACTTTTTTCCACATATGGCACTCTGCAGTATTTTCTTCTTCCACAATATAAAAGTCTGCATCAAAAAGAGAAAATAACGAGAACATTCCAACTCGTCCCTCTGATGAAAACAGTAATTCGTCCAATTTCGACCTATTCGCACATACATATAAATCCTGGTATACATCTTGTTTGACTAACGCAATTTTCATTTTTTATTCCTCACTTTTACTCTGTATTTCACCGTTTCCGTAAAGCGTTCCAAATATCATAATCATCATAAAGAAGGAAATCGGGTCTGCTGGCGTAATAAACGCCTTTTCTGCCATCGCATGAAATAGATTTGCAACGAAAAGTGCCATTGCTTTTTGATTTATACCCTCTCCGCTTACGCAAATCGTTGCAAGACGATATAAAATAAAACCAATCAAAAACAGACATCCTGTAAGTCCAACCAAACCTATGTTTGTTATCATATAGACAAACCAATTATCAACAATCATTCCTTTTGCAAATGACTGTGTAAAAAAGCTGGTCGGATTATACAGACCATATCCAAATAACAATGTACCATCCCGCTTCATCTGAGTTAAATCATATATCCACCCATCAATTCTGCCAGATGTTATATTAGATACAAATTCAAAATCGTTTTGCACCGTATTGTAAACCCATGACAATGCCATAACCATCGCAATCGTCAGTAGAGCTTTCATGCAAAATTTAAAGATATCTTTCGACTTAAAGTACAACTTTTCTCCAGCCAATACAAGAAAAAAAGCCAAGGTACCGTAAATACTCGCTCTACTTCCCGTGTTTAACATTACCAAAAAGATAAATGCTACTGCGAAATTCCGTATCGTCTGAACCGTACGATTTTGATATTCCGACATTACCAATGCTATAATTATTGAAACACAGATACCGCCAAGTGAATTAACATGCATGAATCCAAATCCTGAGCGTTCCCTCCTTTTAATGTCAGTTACAATATTCAATTCATTTCCGAAGTTAGATAAAATTGCATTTGCATTAAACAGATTTGTGTAATTTAAGATAACACATACTAGCACAACTACTGTTCCAATAACTGCAAATAACTTAACAAATCCTTGTTTTTTTTCTTTTGTATCCAGCTGCTTTCCAAGACTATATGTACAGATTATAAAAATCCACATTACTGCTGTATAAGCAGCAATCGTCAAGCTTCCCTCAATGATTGCCTGACTAACGGGTATAATTCCAAATGTTATGACAAAAAACAAAATCACAGGATCACGAGGCAATATAAAAATAATATTCTTATCTCTGCATATAAACATAAAAACGCACAATGCCTGTATTATATATTTAAGTCCACTGATTGGCTGACCGTATAGTGTATACTCAAATATATAAAGAAAACATAGTACAGAAACAATTAATTTTTCTTTTGAGACTTGAACTTTCACTATATTTTCCTTTCATTTAAAAGTCTTCTATATATATCAATATACTTCAATTGATTTTTTTCCTTATCAAATAAACTTCTTGCCCTTTCCACACATGCAATTTCCATTTTATCTTTTCTGATTCTTTTTATAGCTTCATACATCGTATGTATATCACCAACAGGGACAACAGCACCTGTATCTTGATCAATCAGTTCCGGAGATGCAGTCGCATCATACACAACTGCTGGCGTACCGCATGCTAATGCTTCTGCTGTAACCATTCCAAAGGTTTCTTCTCTTGATGGATTCACAAACACTTCTGCGGCTGAATATATTTCTGCCAATTCTTCTGCATTTGAAGTTTTTTCAATTCCCAATATAGTATCCGGCAAAGACTCTTTTTGCTTCTTGGTTAAACCTACTACAACTATTTTATATTCTTCCGATATGATATCACTTAGTTTTATCAAATCATCTAATCCCTTGCTTGGAACCCAATTAACTGCAACTCCAAGCAACACCTTTTTTTTGCATAAGCCATTCTTTTCTTTAAAATCATTTTTTCTAGGATGGAATGTTTTAAGGTTTACTCCATTGTAAACTACTTCAATATCGCAATTTCTAAAAAACGAATTTTTCACTTCATTTCCCAGCCACTTTGATACTGGCGTTATAACTAGTCTTTCCGGTGCGGTAAATAAAGATTTTTTTAGATTATAATTATACCTTGAATTATCAAATCCATAACTAGCTGGATGTTGTTTTTTCTTTTGGCACTTATAACATTCAGTTTTCCATTTTTCGCATCCGATATTTGTATAGTATGGACAGTGCCCTGTAAATGGCCAACAATCATGAAATGTCCAAACAATCGGAATGTCTTTTTTGCACAAATATTCAAACAAAATCTTTATGTTAATATAATATCCATGAAGATTATGCAAATGTATAACATCCGGCTTGTACTCATCTACAAATTTTAAGAATTTTTTTGTCACGTATCTAGATCCCAATCCATTTAAATCAGTGATACGTGTCCATATTGCATGTGATGTATAGTCAATTTTATTACTAATTTGATATGCATCTAGGCAATCTTTCGTATCCTGTCTTCCATACGCAATTATACATTGATTTCCTGCTTCAACATTAGTCTTATAGATATCATATACAAGATTTCCTGTGCTTGTTGATCCAATAAATGTATTAATAAGGAGTACTTTCATTTTAAATCCCCCTTCCCCTTATACTCTATCCCAAGTACATCAGATTCATAAATTTTGGCGTCTACCAAATATCTATACCAATATGCCTGAAGAAAGGCATATATTTTTCCTTCTTTTCCATCTAAAAAACCCATTTTTATATAATAACGGTACAAATAATAAAAATGAGCTCTAGCCCCAAGGGGCAACTTATAGTACAGGTTCATCTTTATCCATGTTTTGAGATTTTTTTCTTCAGAGCCATTATCAGTCTTTCTTTTTTCTAAATAGTCCGCAGCCTCTCTAGACGAATACCAGTTATGCTTTGCTGTCCATGCTTCTAGGCTCTTAAAATCGAAATGCAATGAATCATATTTCAACTCAACTGTTTTTCCTTCAAAAGTCACAATATGTTCATCCATTGCTCTATCTTCTATATCGCCTTTTCCAGTTTTATAGCAGATCAATTTTTTCCACGGATATACTCCGCCATGGTATAAATCCTTCCCCAAAAAATTCTTTTTAAATCTAACTACAATACCTGTAACATCCGACTCCATATTACTATTGCATACCTGCTCTAATTCATTTGCTGAGTCTGGTGTAAGCCTCTCGTCTGCATCAATTCTCAAGATCCATTTTGTCTTTATATCGGCAATCTTTACTGCATATTTATATTGTCTTGCATGTGTCTCAAATGGATGCTGATATACCTCAACTCCACACTTTTTTGCATATTCAACTGTATTATCTGTGCTAAAGCTATCAACAACTACAATTCGTTTCACTGTTGTTGCAATGGATCTAATACAATCCAAAATATTTACTTCTTCATTTTTTGTAAGAATAATTGCAGTAATATCTGCCGCCATTTACTTTCCTCCGTTTTTCACTTTTTCTATTATTCGATACACTATGCACGCCAGAGTAACTGTAACAACCACAAAAGCAATAACCGATATCACCGATGGTATTATCATTCCTAATGTAAAAGCATGAACCAGATAAATCTCATACGAAATCATTCCGGTCGTAGCCAGCATCTTATTTTCAAATAATCCACCAAATGATTTTCCAAATGCCATAATTCCTATCGCTATCGGCAGACAGGTCAACAGTGCCATTGCATTCGACACAATGTACGGCAAGCTCTTAACCACATTCAGCTGCGTTATTGCCATGAAGAGAAGGCACATTGTACCCCCCCCCCCTTAAAATCAGGATGTTTTTAGTCTTTGTCAGAGTCTGTTCAATCTTATCTTTATTTACTGCCAGCAATACACCAGCTGGGAAAGACAGCATCTGTCTTGCACGAAGAAATGGCATATTGGGATTCGCAAAGTACACCGACTCCAACACAAACCAGATGGCGAATGCTCCGAACAAGGCCATTGTCTGCATTCTGCTGTTTTTAATCAGTCTCTTTACTGCATAGAAAATCAGATAGCAGATGACGATATATCCCATGAACCAACCATACCCTGTTGCAGGTTTTAGGAAACAAAAATCAAGCATATAGGTTTTAATGGAAAACACACCTATAGCAAGTAATCCAACCAATTCCACAATCCAGAACGGCAGGCAGACGCCTACTAGACGTTTCTGCCAGAAGCCATTTAAGCCGTTCTTCTCATACGAAATCTCTAATCCATATCCAGAGCAAATTAGAAACAATGCCACCCCAATTCCTGCGACGAATTGAATTCCTTCCACCGAAAGACATCCTCCACTATGTGCCCAGACAACAGTTAAAATAGAAAAACCTTTGATTGCTGTTGTATAATTCTTGTCCATCCACTGGTATTTTTCTGTTTTCTTGTTAAAGCCCAGCAGATAACATCCAAGAATACAAAATGTAAATAATATAAAATTTCTCACTTATTTGCCCTCTCACAACTTCAGTATATTTTCTATGTACACTCTCATCAATACACCTATAGCTAGATTCTCACGTTTTCTAGCTTCCATCGCCTTTAGCTCCCCATTTACAGTATTTTCGATAAGCCAACGAGTATTTTGCTCAGTCTTGGCATCTTCGCACATCTCAAAGAAAAGATCATCTGATTATTTTCAACATATTTTTTCTTTTATATAACTAGAAATCTTATTAACACCCCATGCACCGACTAAGCTTGCTCCTAAGAAAACACACATGCCCCAAACACCTTTTGGTGGTAATTCTAGTAATCTAAAATGAACTAAATATAATTCATAAGAAACTCCGCCCACAAGAGTAATAAAGCCGTTATTAAAAAGTCCTCCAACCCAATAAGCTCCTCCAATAAATGCCATTGCAAATGATGTTTTCATTATAAGTTGAATACATTGCCATAAGATTTCACCTTCATGCATACGAATGGACGGGATTTGTTTAGTTGCCAGCAATAAAGTTCCCCCAATCATCAATGTCAGTAATATCATTGGATTCATCAGCCACTTTCTTGCTTTCGCATAGTTATCAGATAGCCATACTCCCACCAGAAACGATATAGCTTGCTCTGCTCTCAGTCCATTTGCTGTGTACGAGCAACCTATAAATGTCACAATGCTTACGACGCACAACACCAAATATCTCTTTGTGTACAACTTTGGAATTGTAATAATTAAATAAAACACCAAGTACTGAAGGAATATAAAATCCAAATACCAGTAATATGGAATTTCAATTTTAGTTCTTGTTAAGAATTGCGTAGTTATCACAACAAGAGAGACAATTGCATATGGTATCAGAACCCGAATTATTTTAGACTTCCAGTACCTCCTCCCCCCCCCCCCCCCCTCCTTTTTTTTTTTTTTTATTCTTAGCG
>OBZC01000393.1_pt1 | contig 54847 bp, 51 predicted proteins | sample 1538231 | NCBI WGS metagenome assembly OBZC01 (sample SAMEA2580225, study PRJEB22360) | human gut metagenome | biome: human gut; feature: human-associated habitat; material: faeces | place: Denmark | collected 2008/2010 | reverse complement strand
TTTTCTATTCATTTTCCACCATTTTCATTAGTTTAAGGCTGTTTTAAAGGAAACCCGTAGCCCCAATGCGGGCTACGGGGATTCGATAGCATTTCTTAATTAACTTTCAATTTATTTCTTTTCCGGTCTTAAATTTTCTAAAACTTCATCCGGTACATACAGCTTCCCCCAGCCGGTGCCGAGGTCGATCTTGGGCTTGTTGGCGCCGTGGAAGTCGGAGCCGCCGCTGATCTTCAGATCATATTTGGAGGCAAGTCCGCGTATCTGACGCTCCTCGGCTGTATTGTAGGTGCTGTATATGGCTTCGATGCCCACGAGGCCGATCTTTTTCAATTCCGCTACGAGAGTATCCAGACGATCATCGCTCATGTGATAGAGGATCGGATGTGCCAGCACCGGTACGCCGCCGGCCCCCAGGATCAGTTCCACAGCCTGAGCGGGTGTCACCTTTTCCCTCGGAACAAAGCAGGGACAGTGATCGCCTACGTAGCGGTCAAATGCTTCCTTCATGCTCTGGATATAGCCGTGGGAGAGGAGATATCTTGCAAAATGAGCTCTGGTGATAACCGCACCGGGGAATTCCGCCAGAAGTGCCTCGTAAGTAATGTCAATGTCATGCTCTCTGAGAAGCGCACACATTTTTTCATTGCGGTTCTCGCGGGAACGAATGAAATCTTCTAAATAACGGGCAAACTCCGGCTGGCGGTAATCAATGAAAAGGCCAACCATGTGAATATCTTTGCCCTGATATTCCGTAGACAGTTCAATACCGGGAATGATCTCAGGCACGCGGGGAACGTCAGAGTCTGGAACAGAAGAAACCGGAAGGCGGGCAACTGCATCGTTACGGGAGAAAGAAACCGGAAGGCGGGCAGCTGCATCGTTACGGGAGAAAGAAACCGGAAAGCGGTCGTCTGCATCGTTACGGGAGGAAATGACTGGGGATGCCGCCTGAGCCTGTCGCAGTTCCTCCGCATACCGGATCGCCCGGTCCAGTCCGTTGACCGTATCATGATCGGTGAGAGCGAAGGCAGTTAAGCCTTTTTGAATTGCATAATCAACTAATTCTTCCGGGGTAAAGGTACCGTCGGAACAGGTGGAATGTACGTGAAGATCTACCATATTTTTATCCTTTCTGAGATTTTTTGGGGGACTGATCCGCATTAACATACATTAGAGTTAATTTTTGCGTATAGAGACAGTGTTTGTAAATATTACATGTTTTAATGGAGAGCATTCAATGAAACAGAATTGGGAAATTAACAAAATGGATGTCGGCAGCACCGGCATCCATTTTATTCGTCTTAGTTCTCGTCGTCTTCGGTCTGTGCGGTGAATACAGTACGCTTTCTTGCCATTTCATCGCTTGCCAGGTACTCATCGTAGGTAGTGATCTTGTCTACCAGGCTGCCATTAGGCAGAATCTCGATGATACGGTTGGCAGTGGTCTGTACGAACTGGTGGTCATGACAGGAGAACAGTGCCACACCGGGGAACTTGATCAGACCGTTGTTCAGCGCGGTGATGGACTCCATGTCCAGATGGTTGGTGGGCTCATCCAGGATCAGACAGTTGGCGCCGCTGATCATCATCTTGGACAGCAGGCAGCGAACCTTCTCACCACCGGAGAGGATGCGGACCTTCTTCACACCGTCTTCGCCGGCGAACAGCATACGTCCCAGGAAACCACGGACATAAGTAGCATCCTTTACGGGAGAGTAACCGGTCAGCCAGTCGGCGATGGTCATATCATTGTCGAACTCTGCGGTATTATCCTTCGGGAAGTAGGACTGGGAAGTGGTAACACCCCACTTGTAGGTTCCCTCATCCGGCTCGATCTCTCCGGCAAGGATCTGGAACAGTGTGGTCTTCGCCAGCTCACAGCTTCCTACGAAAGCCACCTTGTCTTCACGACCCAGAGTAAAGGAGATGTCATCTAACACCTTTTCACCGTTGATGGTCTTGGACAGATGTTCCACAGCCAGTACTTCGTTACCGATCTCACGCTCAGGGCGGAAGTCGATATAGGGATATTTTCTGCTGGAGGGCTTAATGTCATCCAACTCAATTTTTTCCAGGGCACGTTTTCTGGAAGTAGCCTGCTTGGATTTGGAAGCATTTGCGGAGAAACGGGAGATGAACTCTTGTAATTCCTTGATCTTTTCTTCTTTTTTCTTATTGGCTTCCTTCATCTGCTTCACCAGCAGCTGGCTGGACTCATACCAGAAATCATAGTTACCGGCATACAGCTGGATCTTGCCGTAGTCGATGTCGGCAATCTGGGTACATACCTTGTTCAGGAAATAACGGTCATGGGATACTACGATAACGGTATTCTCGAAATCGATCAGGAAATCCTCCAGCCATGCGATCGCATCCAGATCCAGATGGTTGGTAGGCTCGTCGAGCAGCAGAATGTCGGGGTTACCGAACAGTGCTTTGGCTAACAGGACCTTCACCTTCAGGCTGCCGTCTAAATCCTTCATGAGAGAGTAGTGGAACTCGGTGCCGATGCCCAGACCGTTTAACAGCATGGCGGCATTGGATTCTGCTTCCCAACCGTCCATCTCAGCGAATTCTGCTTCCAGTTCGCTGGCACGGATGCCGTCCTCATCACTGAAATCTTCCTTGGCATAGATGGCATCCTTTTCCTTCATGATCTGGAAGAGACGCGCGTTACCCATGATAACGGTATCCATAACCACATTCTCGTCGTATTTGAAATGATCCTGCTCCAACACGGAGAGACGTTGACCGGGGGTGATGACGATATCACCTTTGGTGGTGTCCAGTTGACCGGACAGGATCTTCAAAAAGGTGGATTTACCGGCACCGTTGGCTCCGATGAGTCCGTAACAGTTGCCCTCGGTAAACTTGATGTTGACATCTTCGAATAATGCTTTCTTACCCACACGGTAAGTTACGTTGTTTGCACTGATCATTCTAAAAACCTCTTCTTATTTATATGCGTTACAAAGTCACTTCTTCCATTATACATAAAAGCCCACATATTTCAAGGAGAAAGTGTGATATTTCAGCGTTTTCTCAGGCGGTGGACCAGCCAGTGTGCCACGCTGGAACGACTTTTGTCACTTCATGGTGGTTGATGCTTTGAAACAGGAGCTCAATGCAAAAGCAGTTTCGAAAAGAAAATTTACATCGATTTTACTCCCGAAGATTGCGTATGGCATCCCCCTCTGATAAAATAAAACTATCAACTTGGGAGGTTTTCTTATGGAGACAAAATTAAATTACAAAAGAACGTTTCTGATCGGACTGGCTTTTCTTAGTATCTGTTCCTTCTGGCAGATGTATGACAACATCATCCCTCTGATCCTGCAGAATACCTATCATCTGGGTGAGACCATGACGGGGGCGGTCATGGCATTGGACAATGTGCTGGCGATCTTTCTGCTGCCGGTGTTTGGTGCGCTGTCAGATAAGGTGCATACGAAGCTTGGCAGAAGAATGCCATTTATCGTGGCGGGTACGATCCTGGCAGTGATCTTCATGATGTTACTGCCGATGATCGACAATGCAGAAAAGGCAAGATGGGGCACAGGAGAGTCCTTCAGTAACCAGGTGATCTTTCTGGCTGTGCTGTTTTTCACCCTGGTGTCCATGGGACTGTATCGTTCCCCGGCGGTGGCATTGATGCCGGATGTGACACCGAACCATCTGCGCAGCCGTGCCAATGCGGTGATCAACCTCATGGGAGCTGTGGGCGGCGTCTATGCTCTGATCATGATCAAAGTTCTGGTGGGCAAAGGTGAAACACCGGATTATCTGCCTTTATTTGCAAGTATTGCAGCAGTCATGGCGATTGCTGTGGGAATTCTTGTGATCACCATCCGGGAAAATAAGCTGCGGGAAGAAGTCGAGAAGGCAGAGGCGGCAAATGCAGGAACAATAGAAGAAAAAGCAATGGCCGAGGGAGTGGAAGCTGCCGGTGAGATCGAGGCAGTGGGAGATACCGGAGAGGTAAAATCTTTCGATGGGAAAAAACAGACAGGAAAGACGGAAGGCACCAAGGGTATGCCCAAGGAAGTGAAGCGCAGTATGTACTTCATGCTTGCATCTATCTTCTTATGGTTCACCGCGTATAATGCCGTGACCACAGCTTTTTCCCGCTATACGAAGGTAGTATGGAAGATGGAGGGCGGAAGCTTCGCCAACTGTCTGATGGTAGCGACGGTAGCTGCTATTCTGAGCTATATTCCCATTGGAAACATCTCTGCGAAGATCGGTCGTAAGAAGACTATCATGGGCGGTGTTCTGCTGATGGCAGCCTGCTATGGTGGCGCAATTTTTGCCAGAGAATATCATCCCATCGTCAATGTGGCATTTGCCCTGATCGGTGTGGCATGGGCAGCCATCAATGTGAATTCCTATCCGATGATCGTGTCCATGAGCAGTGGCAGCGATGTGGGGAAATTCACCGGAACCTATTATACGTTCTCCATGGCAGCACAGATCCTGACTCCGGTACTCTCCGGATTCCTATTGGAAAATGTGTCCTATAACACCCTGTTTCCCTATGCCCTTTTCTTCTCCCTGATGGCATTCCTTACTATGACCCAGGTACGTCACGGCGATGTGAAGCCCCAGAAGAAGGAGAGCATTCTGGAGAACTTTGATGTAGATGACTGATGCGGATAACTTCGGTATATACTTGGCAGGACGATACAATTTGACAAATGTGTTGTAAGCTCTTTGGAGAATCTTAAGAAATACCTACTTGAAAATAAAAGAGTAGTGGATTAAAGTAAAAGGCAGCGAATCTATACTGTGATAGAAACGGTATGGATTCGCTGTAAAAAGTTACAGGAAGATAGAAGGTTATAGGAATGAAAGTATTAGGAATCTTATTGATTGTTTTGGTAGTTCTCGCAGTTCTGTATTTTCTCATGATCATGCCGAGGATGCTGCACAAACCGGACACAGCCCCTTTTAAAGAATGGCTTTATGCCCATAGAGGTCTGCATGACAATGCCACAGAGGCTCCGGAGAACTCCATGGCAGCATTCCGCAAGGCCGTGGATGCAGGCTTCGGTATCGAACTGGATATTCAGCTGACGAAGGATAGGATTCCCGTGGTGTTCCATGATTTTACCTTAAAAAGAGTCTGCGGCGGCGAAGGAAAAATCTGTGATTACACTTATGAGGAATTGCAGCAGTTCCATCTGTGCAAGTCCACGGAGAAGATTCCGAAGTTCGAGGACGTGCTTCAGATGGTGGACGGAAAAGTACCTCTGATCGTGGAGTTCAAGATCGAGCGTACCGACCTGTCCCTGTGCCCCATTGCGGATAAGATGCTTCGGGCCTACAAGGGAATGTACTGCATGGAGTCCTTTAATCCTCTGGGAGTACGGTGGTATCGTAAGAATCATCCGGATCTGGTGCGCGGTCAGCTGTCCGATGCTTTCCTGAAGGAAGGAGAGTATGTGGGAATATTGTATTTTGTCCTGCAGAATCTGCTGTTGAACTTCGTGACAAAGCCGGATTTCGTGGCATACAATCACCATTATCCAGAGATCCTGTCAAGAAAGCTTTGCAGAGGTCTGTATCATAATACCGCAGCAGCCTGGACCATTAAGAGCCAGAAGGAACTGGACGAAGCGAGAAAACACTTTGATGTTTTCATTTTTGACAGCTTTATCCCAAAGGAAATGAAATAAAAATGCGGTGATACCCGGCAACACAAAATCAATCCAGTGATCAAGGGAGGTTGTCACAGATCGTTATAGAGTGGAGAAAACCATGTATACGAAAGAAGACTTAAAACGACAATTGGAAACCATGGGACTCACCGGAAAAGAGACGATCCTGATCCATTCCTCCATGAAAGCCATCGGAGAGGTGGAGGGCGGTGCGGATACTGTGCTGGATGCCTGGATGGAATATTTCGCGGACGGGTTATTGTTACTTCCAACCCATACCTGGGCGAATGTGAATGCAGAGTGTCCGGTGTATGACTATCGCAGAACACCGTCCTGCGTGGGTCTCTTGACAAATCTCTTCCAACGAAGAGATGGTGTGGTAAGATCCCTGCATCCCACCCATTCGCTGGCTGGCTTCGGAAAAAGAGCCGCAGAATATCTGGCGGGGGAGGACGAGAACAATACCCCCTGTACCCCCGGAGGAGCGTACGACCGGCTGAAGGATTGCGGAGGGAAAATTCTGTTAGTAGGTGTGGGGCACGAACGCAATACTTATATCCACAGCGTGGAAGAAGTGCTGAATGTACCGAACCGGCTAGCGGCTGAGCCTATGGAGCTTGTGACGATCTTACCGGACGGAACCGAAAAGAAAGTATATATGCGGAAACATTACAATGCGATGCAACCTCATATTTCAGAGGATTTTGTGAAATTAAACCAGGCGTTTCTGGATTGCGGAGCAGTGGAAGAAGTAGTATTTGGAGACGCGGAGTGTCTCCTGTGTGATGCTAAAAAAGTATTCCGGGTGGTACGGCATGTGCTGGCACCGGATCCGGAATGCCTGGTCACGAAAACAGAGATCCCCGCAGAGCGTTGGAAGAATTTTGAGTAGTTAATCGAGTAGGCTGGCTCCTACTCGATTTGTATACTTTGTACACCATCTCGCTTAAAAACTCGATGATGTACATTCGCCAAATACAGATTCTTGTGCAAGCACAAATCTGTACTTGGCTCATCGTATACACAAAAAAGGATCAGTCCTAAGGGACTGATCCTTTTGGTTTGCCTTGCTATTAAGCTACAACAGTAACGTTGGTAGCACGGATCTTGCTGCTGTTCTGAGGATCGCACTCGGTATCGAAAGTTACCTTCTGGCCCTCTTCCAGAGACTTGAAACCATCAGCATTGATTGCGGAAAAGTGTACGAATACTTCCTCTCCGTTAGCATCGTTGGTGATGAAACCATAACCCTTCTGAGCATTGAACCACTTAACTGTACCGTTATTCATTATTGGTACCTCCTTTAATAATTCAGGCTTTGCCTGATCCTTTTGATGATTCTAAAACGTAGGACAAAAAAATCACATATTTTTGTAAAGCATCCGTGAAAAAGTAGCAATGTCTTACAAAAATATGTGAGATCAATGACTTTCATTTAGAATACGGTTAGAGTATACCATTGCCCTGCTTGAAATGTCAATAATTATCTTTGATTTTTAGACCTATTTTCCTAAGGAAAAGGCATATGATTTTAAGAGAAACAGGATGCGGAGAATGACGATGGATCTTAGATTTTTGGGAAAAGTATTACAAGGAGCGCTGATCGGTCTGGGAGCGGTACTCCCGGGGATATCCGGCGGCGTTTTAAGTGTGGTGTTCGGAGTTTATCGACCGATCATGGAGCTTTTGTCGGATCCGGTACATAAGTGGCGGATCCGTCTGCCGGGATTATTCCCTTATATGATCGGATCGGCAGCGGGATTTTTTGGGGTGGCGAATCTGTTATCTTACATATTAGAGACTTACCCGGAGCCTTCCGTCTGCGTGTTTGTGGGGCTGATCGTGGGAATGCTTCCCTCGTTGTGGAGAGAAGCGGGAGAACAGGGCAGGAATGTGGGAAATGTGATCTTATCCTGCGTGACATTAGTGGCAATGATTAGTCTGTTATTCTGGCTGCAGAATTCACAAAATACCATGGAGCCGGGATTTTTCAGCTTTGTGTTCTGCGGCTTTGCCTTTGCTTTGTCGGTGATCGCACCGGGCATGAGCTTTTCAACCATATTGATGCCCTTGGGTCTGTATACGCCCTTTGTGGAAGGGATCGGTCATGTGAGACCGGAGGTTCTGCTTCCGGGAGTGGCAGGGTGCGTGGTGACTTTTATCTGTCTGGCAAAACTGGTAAACCGGTTGTTTGAGAGGCATTATGCGGTGATGTTTCATGGAATTCTCGGGATTGTCGGTGCGGCTACGGTGATGACCGTTCCCTGGGGCAGCTTTGCAACATCGGCGGATGCGGCATCCCGGAATCTGTTCTGCATGGCGGCGGGGATCGTGACAGCGATACTTTTGGATTTTATGAATGAACAACTGGCATGTTTTCCCGAAAATGAGACAGAATAAGATGTAAGAGTCTTATCATTGAAAAAGGAAGGTAGAAACATGCAGATGTATGCTGTGGTGGCAACGGGAGTGCTGGGACTGCTGATCGGTTTCTGGTTGGGCAGGAGCATCCGGTGGAACATGGAAGAAACAGAAGAAGAGGCGGTCAACAGACAGGAAGAGAGAAGAATAACAGGGAACAGACAGCTTGTTATGGAAGGCACCGCCATAGGGAGCCCGGTGAACGGCGAGATCAGGAAAATATCGCAGGATACTTTGCAGGACACAACGGAAGGAGCGGCGGATGACAATACGAAGTGCATTACCATCCTGCCGGCGGATGGAAGAGTCTATGCCCCCACTTCGGGGAAAGTGCTGAAGCTTTATCCTATGGGCAACCGGATCCGTTTCCGCACGGACAGCGGGGTGGAGCTGCTATTGAATATCTGTAAGGATAAAGAAGAACTTCATAGTACTTATTACCGCTGCAATGTCCTGCCCAATGAGATCGTGAGAAAAGGCAAGCTTCTCGTAGAATTCGATCAGGAAGGGCTTGCGAGGGAAGGCGTGGATACCGCGGTGACAGTGGAAATGTGTCAGACACCTGATCGGGGACGGATCGTTCGTACCTGGAAGGATTATATCCGGGCGGGCGAGGAGCTGTTGTGGGTAGATTCCGTCTGCCTGCGGTAAGCTCCGGGAGTGGTGTGGAAGGAGTCCTGAAAGGCACGAAAAAAGGTACGGGAGCTTCCAAAGCCCGCATCCAGCGCAATCTGTGTCACGGACAGTTCCGTGGACAGCAGAAGGTCTCTGGCATAATCAAGCCTTCTGGAATTCATATAATCCGGGAAAGTGGTGTGGAACTTTTCCGTAAATATCCGGGAGAGGACAAAACGGCTGACACCGAATTCTCTCGAGAGACTGTCCAGGGACAATTCCTTCGTGTAGTTGGCATCCAGATAGAGAAGCAGCCTTTGCTCCAGCTTCAGATCATCCGTGCTTTTCCGGGGTTGCAGGGGCAGGGAAGGCAGGAGATCTGCCAAAAGGAGCGTCAGATACCCTTCCGCATAAATCTGCACATCAGAGGGGGTGGGACGATCTTTTTCCATGGTGGCAGCTAAGGTTTCGAGACCCTGTAAGGCAATATGACTGTGTTCCGAGAGGGTGGAGACGGCAAAGTCATTGCGTGAGGGTTTTTTATTCTGGAAAAAATGTCGGAAGGAATGACAGAAATCCGGCTCGAAGATACAGAGCAGATTCTGACCGGGTTCCACATGTTTTAAGCCGTGCATCTGGTTCGGAAAAACGAGGACACCCTGACCGGGAGTCAGCGGAAATTCCTGCTGTTCCACAGTGACCGTGGTGGAACCACTTAAGACATAGATCAGCTCCAGCTGTCTGTGAAGATGGACGGCGTAAGGGTTATTCTTGGACAGATACATATAGAGTTGTTCTTTGCGATTCTGATAAAAGAAACTCAAGGTGTTTTCCTCCTGCAACGATTGTCACTTTGTATTTGTAATATTCGCATATCGTGGGATTATCATCCCACTTTTATGCTCATATCGGGGCGGGGCATAAGGTCTTTCACCCACCTATGAGCAAACTCATGTGGGCTTAGACCTTTTGACCCTGGTATCATAATATTATGGCATTGCAGTGTAGATAATGCAAGATTTGTCATAAATAAAATGATAAATGACACGCGATATGACGGAATATCTGCTATACTGATTTTATAAAGTAAACAGCGGCAAAAGGCTGCGGAATGGAGAAACTATGGACAAGACGAAGATACATAAAATGTGGATCGCCGATCAGGGCGACGGCACCTATACCAACCCGATCCTGTATACGGATTACTCGGACCCGGATGCCATTCGTGTGGGAGAAGATTATTTTATGATCGCTTCCAGCTTCTGTAACACCCCCGCAGTGCCGCTGCTGCATTCGAAGGATCTGGTGAACTGGAAGGTCATCAATTACATCATGGATAAGCTTCCCTTTGATTATTATGACAAGCCGGTGCACGGCTGCGGTACCTGGGCTCCCGCCATCCGCTACCATGAGGGAACTTACTATGTATTCATTCCTATGCCGGATGAAGGGATTATGATGTGCAAGACCACAGACCCTTTCGGCAAATGGAGTGAGCCTGCCTACGTGCGCAAGGTAGTGGGTTGGATCGATCCCTGTCCTTTCTGGGATGAGGACGGCAAGGCTTACATGGTGACAGCTTTCGCCAGAAGCCGTATCGGCTTCAAGAGCATGCTGTATATGTCTCCCATCGAACCGGACTGCTCCGGAGTGCTGGATGACGGTCAGTTCATTTATGACGGTCATGCGACCCAGCCTACCATCGAGGGTCCGAAGTTGTACAAGAGAAACGGCTATTATTATATTTTCGCTCCGGCAGGGGGCGTGAAGCCCGGCTGGCAGACCGTACTGCGGTCGAAAAATATTTATGGTCCATGGGAAGAAAAAATTGTCCTGCACCAGGGCAATTCCCCCGTCAACGGACCTCACCAGGGTGCCTGGGTGGATACCCCGGACGGACAGGACTGGTTCTTACATTTTCAGGATGTGGGCAATGCGGGACGTATCGTACATTTACAGCCCATGCGCTGGGAAAACGACTGGCCGGTGATCGGAGTAAATGCCGTGGACGGCTGCGGTGAGCCGGTACTGCGTTATAAGAAGCCGAAAGTGGGAGCTACATACCCCATCGATACCCCGGAGGACAGCGATTTCTTCGAAGGAGATCGTTTAGGACTGCAATGGCAGTGGAATGCCAATCATAAAAAGGAATGGTACGATCTGAAAGACGGTCAGCTCTTTCTCTATGCACAGGCGGCAGATCCGAAGACACAGCTGTGCGACATCAGCAATCTGTTATTACAGAAGTGGCCGGCACCGGAATTTTCTATTACCACCTGTCTGCATCTGGAGCAGATGAAGGACGGCGATGTGGCAGGACTGGTATCGCTGGGCGGATGTTATACAGCACTTGCAGTTCAGAAAATACACGGTAAAATGAGCTTGCAGCAGCGCACCGGCAACTGGACGAAGGACGATGAAGTACGCACTGATCTGGGCGAATGGAACAGTGATGTGATCTATATGCAGATGAAGGTGGAGAAGGAGACTTACCGTACGTTCCATGTGGGAACCACGGAAGAAAATTTACAGCCTGTGGGGCAGATGGTGGAAGCAACTCCGGGCCGCTGGGTCGGTGTCAAGGACGGACTGTTTGTCATCAACGAACAGGATGTGGCTGGCGGTTCGGTGGCTGTGGACTATTTCGCATATCAGGAACTGTAACTATTTATAGGGCGAATGGGGTGCTGAATAGTTACTGAATCATAAAATTACATTTCTATTTACAATGCAATGACAATATGCTATTTTGGCAGATGTCAATGTAAGGATAAAGGAATGATGTAAATTATGACGGAAGAGAAAAAAATGTTATTTTCACAGGATGCATTGAAAAAATTATTGTGGCCGCTGATCATAGAGCAGTTTTTGGCAATTGCAATGGGAATGGCGGACACGGTGATGGCGGCCAGCTGTGGAGAAGCCGTGGTATCCGGAATCTCCCTGGTGGACAGTATCTGTGTGTTATTGATCGGTCTGTTCACGGCCATGGCCAGCGGCGGTGCAGTCGTGGCGGCACAATATATGGGACACGGAGATAAGGAAATGGTAGGCCGGGCCTCCAATCAGCTGTTTATAGCGGTTGGGGGTGTGGCCCTTCTGTTTATGACGATAGCGCTGATCTGGAACAAAGGACTGCTGGCATTGCTTTACGGCAATGTGGAAGCGGATGTCATGAGTGCTGCAAGAATTTATTTTTATATTGTGGCGGTGTCCTTTCCTTTTCTGGGAATTTATAACGGTGGTGCAGCTCTGTTCCGTGCGGTAGGAGATTCCAAAGTGTCCATGAAGGTATCTCTGGTGGCAAATCTGGTGAACGTAGCAGGTAACGCAATATTGATCTACGGTGCAGGGATCGGTGTCACTGGTGCTGCCCTGTCTACACTTTTTTCCAGAATCCTGTCAGCGGTGCTGATCGTAATGCTTCTTAAAAAAAGTGACAAGATCATCATGAGCAATCAGTGGCGTCTGGATACCAAAATCCTTGGGAAAATCCTGTATATCGGCGTACCGAACGGATTGGAGAATAGCATTTTCCAGATAGGTAAGCTTCTGACCACCAGCCTGATCGCCGGTTTTGGAATGGCGGCTACGACAGCGAATGCTGTAACGGGCAGCATTGCCAGCTTTCAGCAGATCCCCGCCAATGCCATCGGTGTGGCAATGATCACTGTGATCGGACAGTGCATCGGCGCAGGAGAGTCAGAGCAGGCATTATATTATCTGAAAAAAATGATGAAAGTAGCATATGCCTGTATGATCCTGCTGGGAATCCCCATGATTATTTTTGCTCGACCGATCTGCGGAATCTATCATCTGAGTCCGCAGACAATGAAAATAACTGTTTTTTTATTATGTTACAGTTGTGTATGTTGTATGCTGGTGCATCCGTTGTCCTTTGCGCAGTCCAATGCACTTCGCGCTGCGGGAGATGTGAGGTTCACCATGATCGTGGCGATCGCTTCCATGTGGCTCTGCCGTGTGGGCATGGCATATATTTTGGGACAGGGTCTGGGACTTGGCGTCATCGGCGTCTGGATCGCTATGACCATGGACTGGGTCGTACGGGCATTTTTGTTTACTAACAGGATACGGACGGGAAAATGGCTGAAGTATAAGGATCGGCTGGTGAAGTAAATCATGGTACTGTGCTAAAGTTTTACATTGACAGAATTTGTAATGTGTTTTAGCATGTTTTTATAGAAATAAAGTCGGGGTCAAGCATGTGGGCTCAGACCTTTTGATCCTGGCATCATAGAAAAATACATAAGCACATAAAGTGCAGAAACGAGGCAGAACATGAGTAAAAAGCCCTATGCAGAGCGTAATTTAAAATTTGAGACATTACAGTTACACGTGGGACAGGAGCAGCCCGATCCCGTGACCGGTGCGAGAGCCGTTCCCATTTATCAGACATCTTCTTATGTATTCCGCAACTGCGACCATGCAGCAGCACGCTTCGGACTGGAAGATCCCGGTGAGATCTACGGTCGTCTGGGCAACCCTACCCAGGGTGTCTTCGAGCAGCGTATTGCAGCATTAGAGGGCGGTACCGCAGCTCTGGCAGTAGCCAGCGGAGCGGCAGCTATCTGCTATACGATCCAGAACCTGGCAAAACAGGGAGATCACATTGTTTCTGCAAATAATATTTACGGCGGAACCTACAATCTGCTGGCGCATACCCTGGTGGACTACGGTGTGACCACTACTTTCGTGGCTCCTTCCGATTATGACAGGATCGAAGCAAGCTTCCGGGAGAACACCAAGGCTCTCTACATCGAGACCCTGGGCAATCCCAACTCGGATGTGGTAGACATCGAGCGTCTGGCACAGATCGCCCATGCACACAAGGTGCCTCTGGTAGTGGACAATACTTTTGCTACCCCTTATCTGGTACGTCCTTTTGAGTACGGCGCAGATATCGTGGTACATTCCGCAACCAAATTCATCGGCGGACATGGCACCAGCTTAGGCGGTGTGATCGTGGAGAATGGTAAATTTGACTGGGAGGGCAGCGGCAAGTTCCCTCATCTGTGCACTCCGAACCCCAGCTATCATGGTGTGACTTTCACCAAGGCAGCACCGGGCGCGGCTTTTGTGACCGCTATCCGTGCAATGCTCCTTCGAGATATGGGCGGCTGCATTTCCCCTGTCCATGCTTTTATTTTCTTACAGGGACTGGAGACACTGTCTCTGCGCGTAGAGCGTCATGTGGAGAATGCACTGAAGGTAGTACAGTATCTGAATGCTCATCCTCAGGTAGAACGTGTGCATCATCCTTCCGTATCCACCGATCCGGAGCAGCAGGCATTGTATAAGAAATATTTCCCGAACGGAGGCGGTTCCATCTTCACCTTCGAGATCAAGGGCGGCAAGGAGACAGCCAAGAAGTTCTGTGATAATCTGGAGCTGTTCTCGCTTCTGGCAAACGTGGCAGATGTGAAGTCTCTGGTCATCCATCCGGCTTCCACCACCCATGCACAGCTGTCTGAGGAAGAGCTGAATGAGCAGGGAATCTACAGCAATACGATTCGTCTGTCTATCGGTACGGAGAATATTGATGATATCATTGAGGATCTGGAAGGCGGTTTCCAGTCTGTATAAGGAGAGACCATGCTTTCATTAGTAGTTTTCTATTTTGCATTTTTAGGAACGGAGTATCTGTTTGATAACCGGGTGGCGTTATATACGGATCCCACAGGAGTAGTGCTGGCGCAGAGCTATATTCTGGGAGTCAGTGCACTGGGTTTTCTGGCATATTCTCTGATAGAAAAATGGAAAAGTAAATCCGGGAATCCCACTGCATTCAAGGCAGCGGGATTCTTCTTGTCGGTGCCGGTGATCGCAGGATATATACTGCTGTTTGCCGGGGATGGGTACCGGGTACTATTGGGCAGCGGATGTTTTCTGTTTCTGATACTGGGATATCTGGGCAGCAGGATACATTACCTGGCAGCACAGCTGCTTAGGGGAAGCAGGCATCCGGCGAAGACCGTGAGTGTGGCTTATGCTGTGGGGCTGCTTTTTCAGTTCCTGAACCACAATCTGTTGTGGGGAGAGACAGTGGAAGGTATCTTCCTGGCGGTAAGCTTTGTGGTGCTGTGGGTACTGACTGTCGGAATGGAACAGAGTGCACTGCCTGGATATCACAGGAGACAGAAGGCAGAGGACGGAGAAACGGTGTCGGTGAAAAACGCGCAGGAGGGTGTTGCTGCGGAACGGATTTCATGGAAGAATCCCCGCTTGGCAGGTGTGGCATTACTGGTGACGGTTGTTCTGATGACTTGTATCTTCGCAACGCTGGACAATGCTGTGACCCTGGCGCATGCGGCGGGTACCATGGATATCGGTCAGTGGCCGAGACTGTTCTTAGCGCTCAGCGGATTGCTGGCAGGAGTACTGTTTGATCTGAATAACGGAAGATATCGTGGACTGATCATGTATGCGGTGACGATCCTGTCGACCATCTGTGTGCTGATCATCGAAAGCGGAGGATCGTTTCTGCCGGGACTGTTGATCTTCTATGTGTCTGCGGGATTTTTCGTGGTGTTTTTCACGAACGGATTTATCCAGCTGTCCTATCGCATGCAGGATGGCAGGATATGGGCAGGTATGGGAAGAGCGGCGAACAATCTGGGCGCTGTGATCACAGGAGTAGCTTCCGTAAGCCTGCTGAATGGAGAAAATCATATCCTGACGGCAGTACTGGCACTGGTATTGTTTGTACTGATCAGTGTGGCGCTGCTGTGGTATTATAGTTGTACGCAGATTGTAAAGGCTCCCGAAGCAATGGAAAGCCGCGAAATGTCCGCCGGTCAGAGTCGGCTGGAGAGATTTGCAAAATATTTTAATCTGACGGAACGAGAGCAGGAAGTGCTGCAGCTTTTGCTGCTGTCTGATGACGGCATGCAGGAGATCGCCGACAGCCTATTTGTCTCCCGCGCGATGTTGTATCGGCATATCGCCGCATTAAATGAGAAGACCGGTACCAGGAGCCGCATCGGACTGATCCAGTTCTACTACAACTGGGAAGAAGACAAGAAATATCTATCTATTGGTGGAAATCTACCTTGCAAAACAGAAATAAGTTCAGTATAATATGAACGAAAACACAAAACAGTCAGCCGAAAGGCCGCAGCAATGCGGCTTTTCTAAGACACGCAAGTTAGTAAAAGCTAACTGCATGACTCTATACGGCGGTTAGACAAAACTAACGTTAAAAGAAATGATAACAATGCGAGAAAGTGAGAGATACCCATGAAATACAAGATTGAGAAGAACACCGTACAGGAGACACTGATCATCCCGCTTTATTCCCGGAAGCTATGCTCGGAGTTGTATCCGAACCTATATCGGGACGAGATGGCGGTACACCTGATCGACCAGATCGACTATGATTTTTCACAGGTGGAGAAAAAATCCCACGGCCTGATGCAGCGTTTCGGTTCGCTGGAGGTTGCCATGCGGCAGAATGACCTTGCGTGGGAGGTACAAAATTATCTGGCAGACCATCCCGATGCGGCGGTGGTCAATTTGGGCTGTGGACTTGACAGTACCGGAAGAACTTGTGACAATGGCAGCTGTAAAATTTACAATCTGGATTTTCCGGATGTTATCGCCGTACGTAATCAATTACTGCCTGCCGGAGACCGTGAGGAAAATATTCCCTGCAATTTGAATGATACGGAATGGTTTACCAAAATTGACGCGTCCGGAGGGGCGATATTCTTTGCCTCCGGAGTATTCTATTATTTTCTGACGGAGCAAGTCAGGACGCTGGTACAGGCAATGGCTGACAGTTTTCCCGGTGGTATGCTGGTATTTGACGCAGCGAACCGGACAGCGGTTAAGATGATAGCAAAGACATGGCTAAGGAGCGCTAAAATTCAGGATGTGGGAGCGTATTTTGCGGTTTCGGATGCGAAAAGTGAGATTTCCCTGTGGGACAGCAGATTACAGGTCACAAGCCGTGGATATATGCTGGGCTACAATGATCTTCGCGACCCTTCCGTCAGCGGATTATTCCGTTTCCTTGCCAAGACCGGTGACAGAATCATGAAGATGCAGATTGTAAGGATCAGTTTTGGAAAGGAGCAATTATAATGAAACACATTCATTTTGATACTGAAAGTGACGGATTTTACGGCGCATATTGGGAGTGCAGGGGCGGCTCGGACTGCACTGTCATCGCTATGCTTGGCGACGATCCCGAGGATTATATGGCGCGCTCTGCGGTAAAATGGCTACTTCGCCTCGGCGTAAACGTATTGACCATGTCGCCCGCAAAAAAGGACTATAGTCATCACAACTACCCGCTTGAGTGCATCGAAAAAGCAATAGCATGGCTCAAATCGCACGGCAGCGCAAAGATAGGAATTGCGGGAGCCTCAACTACGGGAACTCTTGCGTTGACGGCTGCTTCGATATTCGATGATATTTCTCTGACCATCGCAATGACACCAAGCGATTTCGTATGGCAGGGGTTCATGCAGGGCAAAAAGGACGGCTGCAAGGAATGGCCAATAGAGGGTGAATCGCTTTTCTCCTACAAGGGCAGACCGCTGCCTTACATGCCGTTTTGCTATAAACACCCCGACTATTGGCACACAATCTCGGAGGAGTCCAGACGTACCGGCAATATGGTAGCCTCACGCAAGCTGTTTGACGACTCCGAAGCGGCACACCCGATAGCAGAGGAGGAATTCATAAAGGTCGAGAATATCCGTGGCAAGCTGTTCCTTGTCGGTGCAGAGGATGATGCTCTATGGGACACTGCAAAATACATCCGCCGCATGGAGAAACGTCTTGCGGTACAACCGCACACCTGTGAAGTAGAGGCACTCATATATGAACACGGCACACACTTTGTTTTCCCGGAGGGGATGCTCAAGACCATGCTGCCCGTAGGTTCTGCACTCTTTGTCACTCTGGCATTCAGTGCAGCAAAAAAATATCCCGGGGAGTGCAAAACGGCACGCATTGAAATTGATCGTCGTATGACACACATTATATGTGAGTGGCGTGACAAATAGTGACCTGTTTTGAAAATACCTCTTGACAAATACCCTATAGGGGTATACCTTGTAGAAAAGACGAGATATACCCCTATAGGGTATTTTGTATAGCTGCAACAATTAGTCCTTCTACATATATTGAACGCTGTTATGTGATCGGAGGACAATAAAGAATATGTGGGCATTTAGAAAAAAATAGCAGGAACCGGCTTCAGAATGGGAGAAAGTATGGCAGAAAAAATAGAAGAAAAAATAAAAGAGAAAATAGAAGAAAAAATAGAAAAGAAGGGCATGGAATGTTGCCATTGTCACCAGAAGGCAACTCCCCGATCCGAAAAAGAAAGAAAACAATTGCAGAACCGTTTAAGCCGCATGACGGGGCAACTGAACGGTATCAGCCGGATGCTGGAAGAGAACCGCTACTGCGGAGATATCCTGACGCAGGTAGCTGCGGTGGAGAGCGCCCTGCAGGCTTTTGGCTATGCGATCCTGAAGGAACATATGGAGACCTGCGTGGTGGAAGAGATCCGGAAGGGGAATACTGCTATCGTAGATGAAGCAGTGGATCTGGTAAAAAAATTGAAATAAGAGAGGCATGACTGCAGATAAAACTGTAAATTTGTGCTGTAAGGCACTGAAAATAACAGAAACTCTGCAGGTTATGGAAAGGCAAGGTTATTTTTATGAAAGAAAGATATCATGTGACAGGAATGTCCTGCTCTGCATGCTCTTCGCATGTGGAAAAGGCAGTCAATAAACTGGAAAATGTGGAAAAAGCATCCGTGAATCTGTTGACAGAGACCATGGATGTGACCTATGACGAGACGAAGATCACCTCGGCGGAAATCATCGATGCTGTGGTGAAAGCAGGCTACGGCGCTTCGGTAATGATCGAAGACAGTGCGGCAGGTGCAGGCGGACAGAGCACTTTCGGGAATGCGGGAAGTATAGGAAGGTCCGCAGCCGACGGCAAGCAGGAATTGCAGCAGAAGCTGGATGCTGACGCAAGAGCCATGAAATGGCGGCTTGGAATATCCATCGGCTTCCTGATCCCGTTAATGTATGTGTCCATGCACCACATGCTTAAAGAATGGTTTGGAATGCCGGTTCCTGCATTTATCGTGAATACCATGCACGGCAATGCCAACGCTATGAATTTTGCAATGACACAGTTTTTACTGTTGTTGCCGATTCTGTATGTGAACCGGAAGTTTTTCTCCGTAGGATTTAAAACCCTGGCGCACCGCAGTCCGAACATGGACAGCCTGATCGCTTTAGGATCCGGCGCGGCGCTTGTGTACGGCATTTTTGCGATGTACCGGATCAGCTATGGCTTAGGTTACGGTGACATGGCAGTAGTAGAACATTATTCCCACGATCTGTATTTTGAATCCTCCGGTACGATCCTGACCCTGATCACGGTCGGAAAATATCTGGAGAGCCGTTCCAAGGGCAAGACCAGTGAGGCTATTACCAAACTGATGAATCTGGCTCCCAAGGTGGCGATCCTCGTAACAGAGGACGGACAGGAGAAGGAAGTACCTACGGAGAGTCTGCAAAAGGGCGACATTTTCCTGGTAAAGCCCGGAAGTCTGGTACCGGTGGACGGCATCGTGCTGGAGGGTAACTCCAGTGTGGACGAAGCAGCCATCACCGGTGAGAGTGTCCCTGTGGAGAAACAGGCGGGCGACCATGTGGTTTCTGCTACCGTGAACAAAGCAGGTTTCTTAAAATGCCGTGCGGACCGTGTCGGCGATGATACGACGCTGGCACAGATCATCCGCTTAGTGGAGGAAGCCAGCGCCAGCAAGGCTCCGATTGCACAGCTGGCAGATAAGGTGGCAGGGGTCTTCGTGCCTACGGTCATGACCATTTCCCTGATCACTCTGATCGTATGGCTGCTAAACGGCGCCACCGCGGAATTCGCTATTTCCACAGCCATTGCCGTACTGGTGATTTCCTGTCCCTGCGCGCTGGGACTGGCAACTCCGGTGGCTATCATGGTGGGTACCGGCGTAGGAGCAGGTAACGGCATCCTGATTAAGACCGGGGAAGCCTTACAGCAGGCTAAGGAGATCGACACTGTGGTGCTGGACAAGACCGGAACCATCACAAGCGGCAAGTTAAAGGTAGAAGAAGTAGGTGGTTATCAGAGTGATTTCCCTGCGGATGCCATGATGCAGATCGCAGCGGCACTGGAGAAAAAGAGTGAGCATCCCCTGGCGGAGGCGGTAGTGGAATATGCGGAAAGCTTCCGGCTGACAATTCCGGAGATCGTGGATTTCAAGGCGACCTTCGGACGTGGTGTGGAAGGTGCGCTGGCAGCGGATTTCCGGGCAGTGGAAGTAACAAAAAATGACGGTCCTACGGCGGTGTTTTATGCCGGAAAACAAAACGACACCACAGATGTCTCCGGCAAGACCGCAAAACAGAACCTGATGGCGGAAAACGCACTATCGCATACCGACAACGTAATAATTCCGGCAGGTACGAAGTTTTATGTAGGCAATCTTGCATTTTTACAAGAGAAGAATATCATACTGCCGCAGGGAGCCGCAGAAGGTCTGAACCGGATGGCAGACGAAGGCATGACACCGCTTCTGGTGGCGCAGGAAGGAAGATTCTTAGGTATCATCGGTGTGTCAGATACTGTCAAAGCCACCTCCTATGAAGCAATCAACGCATGGGAGAAAATGGGCGTCAGAGTCATCATGCTGACCGGAGACAACCGCCGCACCGCGGAAGCCGTACGGCAGAAGTTAGGGATCTCCGAAGTCGTGGCAGAGGTACTGCCGCAGGATAAGGAGAAAAAGGTCAGTGAACTGAAAGCACAGGGACACAAGGTAGCCATGATCGGCGACGGTATCAACGATGCTCCCGCACTGGCGGCAGCAGATGTGGGTATGGCAATCGGCGCAGGTACAGATGTCGCCATGGAGAGTGCTGACATTATCCTGATGAAAAATGATCTGCGGGATGCGGTGACCGCCATGAAGCTGAGCCGTGCAGTGATCCGCAATATTAAGGAAAACCTGTTCTGGGCATTTTTCTACAACTGCATCGGCATCCCTCTGGCAGCCGGTGTGTTGTATCCGGCATTCCAGATCCGGCTGAATCCCATGTTCGGTGCGGCAGCCATGAGCTTAAGCAGTATCTTCGTTGTGGGAAATGCCTTGCGGCTGAGAGGCTTTAAGAGCGGATTCACTCCACTGAAAAAGAGAACACCGGAAGCATCCCATAAGGAAACAGAGATAACGCATGCAGCTGCGGAGGAAGAACAGTGCATACTGAGAACCCCCGCAGAGCAAAATAACAGACAAGATGTAAAGCAGGAGAAAGAGAGGACAAACACAATGACAAAAGTAATCAGTATCGAAGGAATGATGTGCAATCACTGCACCGGAACCGTACAGAAGGCACTGGAGGCAGTAGAAGGCGTGAAGGCTGTAACCATGAGCCTGGAGCAGAAAAACGCTGCCGTGGAACTGGCATCCGATGTGGCAGATGATGTACTGGCTAAGGCTGTGGTGGATGCAGGATATGAAGTGAAGGGAATTACCGCAAGATAAGGTTTTACCGTCAGTTTTTGCCAACGTAAAAGGAGAAATGGCGCTGACCAGATGTTATGTTTACAGACATGACACTGGGCAGCGCCGTTTTGGGTCTATAGAGGAAAAAGTGATCCACAGGTACTTTTCACTACTGTATTTCAGGAATTTTTGCGGCATATGGGTCTATACAGAAAAAAATGTCGTCTGGATACTTAAATCATGGAAAATGAGTATCTGGAAAGTAAATTTTTCTCTATAGACCCAAAGGGAAACATTTTGTATGATTTTATGACAGAAAAAGTATCTGAGCGTCATTTTTTTCTGTATAGACCCATGCAGAAGAAAAAAATAATTTTCCAAAGATTCTATATAAAGTTTATAATTTCTTAATTGATTTTCTTTGAATAAGTGTTATAGTAACAATAGAACAGATGAGACAGGAAACCTGTGAGTCTGTTCTATGACAAATAAATATTGTCAAAGCTTTTATGAATGCAGGCATTCAACAAAGCTCAGGCAATATTTAATGGCTCTGAACAGTTGCAAATTGTATAACCTTATGTGAGGAGGCGAACGATTATGAATATTGATAAATTTACACAGAAATCCATAGAAGCCGTCAACGGCTGTGAAAAGCTTGCCATGGAATATGGCAACCAGGAGATCGAGCAGGAGCATCTACTGTACAGTCTGCTGACACTGGATGACAGCTTGATCTTAAAACTTGTGGAGAAGATGGAGATCCAGAAGGATCACTTTGTAAACCGTGCAAAACAGGCTCTGGAGAAAAGAGTAAAGGTGCAGGGCGGTCAGCCTTATGTCGGTCAGTATCTGAACAAGGTACTGGTCAGCGCATCAGATGAGGCAAAGCAGATGGGAGATGAATATGTCTCCGTTGAGCATCTGTTCCTTGCCATGATCAGGAATCCCAACAAGGAGATTGCCGAGATCTGGAAGGAATACGGCATCACAAGAGAGCGTTTTTTACAGGCTCTGTCTACCGTAAGAGGCAACCAGAGAGTTACCAGTGACAATCCGGAGGCTACTTATGATACTTTGGAAAAATACGGTCAGGATCTGGTGGAGAAAGCGAGAAACCAGAAGCTGGATCCTGTCATCGGACGAGACAGTGAGATCCGTAACGTGGTGCGTATCCTGTCCCGTAAGACGAAGAACAACCCTGTACTTATCGGTGAACCCGGTGTCGGTAAGACCGCCGTGGTGGAAGGGCTGGCGCAGCGTATTGTAAAAGGTGATGTCCCGCAGGGACTGAAGGACAAGAAGATATTCGCTCTGGATATGGGAGCACTGGTAGCCGGTGCAAAATACAGAGGTGAATTCGAGGAACGTCTGAAAGCCGTACTGGATGATGTGAAGAACAGCGACGGACAGATCATTCTGTTCATTGATGAGCTGCACACCATTGTTGGTGCCGGCAAGACGGACGGTGCTCTGGATGCGGGTAATATGCTGAAACCTATGCTGGCTCGTGGTGAGTTGCACTGTATCGGTGCTACCACTCTGGATGAATACAGACAGTATATTGAAAAAGATGCCGCTCTGGAACGTCGTTTCCAGCCGGTTATGGTAGAAGAACCTACTGTGGAGGACACGATTTCTATCCTGCGTGGACTGAAGGATCGTTACGAAGTATATCATGGTGTTAAGATCATGGATAATGCGCTGGTAAGTGCAGCGGTACTTTCCAACCGTTATATCACCGACAGATTCCTGCCGGATAAGGCGATCGACCTGGTGGATGAAGCCTGCGCCCTGATCAAGACCGAGATGGACAGTATGCCTACGGAGCTGGATGAACTGCAGCGTAAGGTGACACAGCTGGAGATCGAGGAGACTGCTCTGAAAAAAGAGGATGACCGGATCAGTAAGGAACGTCTGGCTGATCTGCAGAAGGAACTGGCAGAGTTAAAGGATCAGTTCAATACGAGAAAAGCACAGTGGGATAACGAGAAGGCATCCGTAGATAAGCTTTCCAAGCTGCGTGAGGACAGAGACCGTATCAACAATGAGATCCAGATTGCAGAGCGGGAAGGAGACTATGAGAAAGCGGGCAGATTAAAATACAGCGAACTTCCTGCACTGGAGAAACAGTTGGAGCAGGAGGAAAATAAGGTCGGCGAATCGGATATGTCGCTGGTACATGAAAAGGTGTCTGAGGAAGAGATCGCAAGGATCATTTCCCGCTGGACCGGCATACCGGTAGCAAAACTGACCGAGAGTGAGCGTAACAAGACCCTTCACCTCGACGAAGAACTGCACAAACGTGTGGTTGGACAGGACGAAGGTGTGACCAAGGTTACCGAAGCTATCATCCGTTCCAAAGCCGGTATCAAGGATCCCAGCAAGCCCATAGGTTCCTTCCTGTTCTTAGGACCTACCGGTGTAGGTAAGACGGAGCTGGCGAAGAGCCTGGCAGCAGCATTGTTTGACGACGAGAACAACATGGTTCGTATCGATATGAGTGAATACATGGAGAAATATTCTGTCTCCCGTCTGATCGGTGCGCCTCCCGGATACGTAGGATACGAAGAGGGCGGTCAGCTGACCGAGGCTGTCCGGAGAAAACCTTACAGTGTGGTATTGTTCGATGAGATAGAAAAAGCCCATCCTGATGTATTCAATGTACTGTTACAGGTATTGGATGACGGGCGTATCACCGATTCTCAGGGTCGTACCGTAGATTTCAAGAATACGATCCTGATCATGACATCCAACATCGGCGCAAGCTATCTGCTGGATGGCATCAACGAAGACGGTACCATCAAGCCGGAGGCAGAGGCAGCAGTCATGAACGACCTGCGTGCACATTTCCGTCCGGAATTTCTGAACCGTCTGGATGAGACAATCCTGTTCAAGCCTCTGACCAAAGATAATATCGGCGGTATCATTCATCTGATCATTGCCAATCTGAACAAGCGTCTGGAGGATAAGCAGCTGACGATCCGTCTGTCGGACGAGGCTATGCAGTACATCGTGGATAACGCGTATGACCCGGTCTATGGTGCACGACCTCTGAAACGTTATATTCAGAAGTATGTGGAGACCTTGGCTGCCAAGATGATCCTGGCAGATCAGGTGGAGGAGGGTGATACCATCGTCATTACCGTAGAGGACGATAAGCTTTCCGCCAAATGTGAGAAAGGCTCTAAAAATAAATAAGCAGTAATACGAAAAGCGAAAGTGGCAGACTTGTCATTTTCGCTTTTTTCGTTTAAGATAATAATAATGATGCCAGGGTCAAAAGGTCTAAGCCCACATGAGCTTGCTCATAAGTGGGTGAAAGACCTTATGACCCGCCCCGATATGAGCATAAAAGTGGGATGATAATCCCACGATATGCGAATATTGGGTAGGATTGTGGGAGTGCGTAGCACGGAACAATCCGTAGGCATCAAAGTCGGGGGCTTTTGAACCTGACATTATGGTAATAAAATTTAAAAAGAGAGGTTTTATATATGATACCACAGGATCCTGTCATGTTATTAAGCTTTATCAATCTGAAACTCCGTGACTACTACGGAAGCCTGGAGCAGCTCTGCGATGATCTGGAAGTGAATGAACACGAGATCAGGGATAAGCTGGCATCCATCGATTATCATTACAATGAAGAGAGGAATCAGTTTGTATAATACAACCAGCAGTCTTACAGGGAAAAAGGGAACCAGATGTCTGGTCTGCACCGGCTGCGGCAGATGTCCCGGAGTGATCCGGGGGATGCAGGTGGTGACGGAAAAATTAGAGCTTCCTCCGTTATCTTTGCAGAATACGGAAGGTATCCGGCTGATGACAGTGGATATCGGAACGACTACCATTGCTATGCAGCTCTATGATGCAGACGGTAAAATAGTGGACAGTTTTCCGAGTGTGAATCCCCAGGTCGGCTACGGTGCTGATGTACTCTCCCGGATAGAGGCGGCAAGGGATCCGGGGAAGGCTGCGGATATGCAGAAAAAAGTCCTGGACCTCATTGAAAAGGGAGTACAGCGGTTTTCCAAAAAATTGCAGGAGAAGGAGTCTATACAGATGGTCATTGCGGCGAATACCACCATGACCTATCTGCTGATGGGCTGGGATCCGGCAGAGCTGGGCAGGGCACCTTTTCGGGTAAGTCATTGTGGAGCCACAGACACACAGATCGCAGGTGTCCCCTGTCATATTATTCCCGGATTGTCTGCCTTTGTCGGCGGAGACATCACTGCGGGAATACTGGCCTGTCAAATGTTGGAACAGGAGGAACCTATGCTGCTCATCGATCTGGGTACCAACGGTGAGATGGCGCTGGGTAACAGACAGAAGCTGTATGCCTGTGCCACGGCGGCGGGACCTGCCTTCGAGGGCGGGGCGAACCGTGGTATCTGGGGCGCAGATATGGTGAAATTGTTACAAAAGCTTCTGGAAGAAGGACTGATGGATCGGCAGGGATTGTTAAAGGAACCTTATTTCACGAGGGGAATCCGTATCGGAGATGTACTTGTGACGAAAGAAGCCGTGCGTGCGGTACAGCTGGCGAAGGGAGCCATTGCCGCAGGCATAGAGATCCTGACGGAAAGCTATGGAATCAGACTTTCGGATATTTCCAGGGTCGTGCTGGCAGGAGGTTTTGGCTATTATCTGGACCCGAAGGCAGCTGCCGCCATCGGACTGCTTCCGAAGGAACTGACAGATCGTACCGTGACCGGCGGAAACACGGCACTTAGTGGTGCTGCACTGGTGGGAAACAGGATACTGACCGGACAGCTGCGATCATGGGATGATCTGCACCGGCGGCAGGAATTACAGATTCAGATATTGAATCTGGCGGAGCAGGTAAAATTCACAGAAACATTCTTAAAAAAGATGGATTTTTGTTAAAATTGCGCAAAAAAATATAACAAAACGCATAAAATGTTGTTTCATTATAGCAAAAATTATGGTATACTTCTTAATATGATTACATGTACCGGAGGATATTGTATGAGTACGAATGTTGAGAAACCAAAAAAGTCTCTTTTTGCGGGGAAAAAAGAGAAAGCTTCCAAAAAGAAGCCAAAACCTGAGAAAAAGGTGACAAAAGTACCGAAGGAGAAGTCTGTAAAGACAAAGACACCGAAGAAGACATCCGGCAGGAGTGGGAAAAGCTCCAAACTGTTCAGTATACGCAATAAGATCGTAGTATGTTTTCTGGTGCCGATCGTGTTCATGATCATTATCGGCATTTCGGCATATCAGAAGTCTGCGGAAGGCTTAAGTGAGAAATATACGGATTCCACGTTACAGACTGTGCGCATGGCGACAGAATACTTGGATATGACCTGTGATTTTATCCGTTCCGAGGGCTTAAAGTATGCGTATGACGATGATCTGCGGAAGTATTTCCTGGGAATGTTCGAGGACAATCCGGTAGACAAGCTGAACTTCCTGACAGCTACGAAGTCGAATCTATTATCGGTGCAGACGTCGAATCCGTTCATCAGCCATATGCACATTATTCCCAAGGAAGGTGTGGGACTTTTGTCTACCAAGCTTTCTTCCGGTGTGGATGGATTCCTGGATGAATATAAGGAGTCGGTAGCTTCCGGTGCAGGCAGAAGAAGCATCCCGCAGTGGATCGACAGTCATCCGGTGCTGGATGACAAGGTAAAAGAGACATATCAGGACTACATATTGTCTTTCCAGATGATGAGCCAGTCTAATAACGCCTGTGTTGTTATTGATATGAAGCCTCAGGCTATTACAAACTTTTTGAAGGAGATTGATATCGGTGATGACAGTGTCATCGGATTCATCACTCCGGGTGGAAGAGAACTGGTAGTGGAGCAGCTGGAAGATGGTGAAGAGAGCACTCTGGCTGAGGATGAGACTGTATTCGTCGATCATGAGTTTTATAATGAAGTAATGGATCAGGCAGTATCGGATTCCGGTACCGCGGAAGTGGATTTCCGTGGAGAAAAATACCTCTTTATCTATAGCAGCAGTGCGGAAGTGGGCTTTACCACCTGTGCACTGGTACCTATGCGTGTGGTGACCAGCCAGGCTATGGAGATCCGTAATATGACGATTAGCCTGGTGATCCTGGCCTGTGTGATCGTAGTGATCGTGGGTATTTTTATTACAGTCGGTATCGAGAATAACATGAAACGTATCTCCAGAAAGTTTGGTGATGTGGCACAGGGTGATCTGACCGTGACGGTATCAGCTAAGGGTCATGATGAGTTCCAGGATCTGGCAGGATCCGCGACGAATATGATCGCGAATACTAAGAAGCTGGTAAATCAGGTAAGCAATGCCACCGGAGAATTAGAAGTTTCTGCGCAGAATGTGGGACAGGCTTCCGAACTGATCCATGAGTATTCCCAGGATATTACCCGTGCCATCGGAGAGATCAATGAAGGTATGGAGGAACAGTCCAGACATGCACAGGAATGTGTGGAGAAGACGGATATTCTCTCCAATGAGATCCAGGAAGTCAGTCATGTGGTAGAGCGTGTTGAGAAACTGGTAGATGAGACCGAAGGCATGATCAACAAGGGAATGGAGATCGTACAGGTACTGGGTGAACGTGCCGGTGAGACCACACAGATGACTGTGAAGGTAAGCGAGAGCATTGAATCCCTCCGCAAGGAATCTGAGATCATCAACAGCTTTGTAGGTACGATCACAGAGATTACGGAACAGACGAATCTGTTGTCCCTGAATGCTTCCATTGAGGCAGCCAGAGCCGGAGAGGCCGGAAGAGGTTTCGCTGTGGTAGCGGAAGAGATCCGCAAGCTGGCAGATGATTCCGCCAAGGCAGCCGGAGAGATCGGCAACAATGTTGCGAACATTACTGCACAGACGCAGAACAGTGTGGAGAGTGCAAGCCAGGCGAAAGCGATGGTAGAACTTCAGACCAAGGCTGTGGAAGAAGTAATCGCAGTATTCCGTGAGATGCAGGCTCGTATGAGTCAGCTGATCGAGGGACTAAAGGATATCGTGGTAAGTACCGAGAAGGCTGATGGCGAGCGTAGTGCAGCGGTAGCGGCAGTGAAAAATATCTCAGATATTATCGAAGAGACCGCAGGCAGTGCAGAAACCGTCAATGACGTAGCTAACAAACTGCTCTCACATGTAGAGAAACTGAGTGACACCGCAAATGTGCTGGATGAGAATATGGAAGGACTCAAGAACGAGATCTCCGTATTTAAGATCTGAGGATAAGTATTTATAAGAAGGAGTTAAAGGAAGATCCGGAACAGAAGGGGCCGGATCTTCCTTTACTTGATTTCGGAACGAATTGCTACGGTAGGAATTGCGGAGTATTCTCATGCATATATTTGGGATGAAAGCTGACAGGCGGATGACTTGGCAATGAGAAAAGTGTTGGCGGGTATTCTGATCTTTGATGTGGTCATGGGCATATTATGTCTGGTAATGGGAACAAGGCAATATGCAGGGGATAGGCAATTGAATACCCGGGAGGGAAAAATTCAGGAATTACGGGAAACACTGGCAGGAGATGTCAACTGTGAGGAAGAACTTGCTCAGAAGATTGCCCTGACTTTTGATGACGGACCGCATCCGAAGTACACGGAGCAGCTTTTGGATGGACTGAAAGAACGGAATGTGGTAGCTACTTTTTTCGTGACTGGGGAGAATGCGGAGAATTATCCGGAGATCATCCGAAGAGAACAGGAAGAAGGGCACCTGATCGGCAACCATACTTACAGCCATATACAGTTGACTTCCCGTAACCGGGAGGCTTTCCGGGAGGAACTGGTGAGGACCAATGCGGTCTTAGAAGAGATCACCGGAGAGAAAACCAGTTTCGTCCGGCCGCCCTACGGCAGTTGGGATAAAAGTTTTGAGAAGGAACTGAACATGTTTCCGGTATTGTGGAATATTGACCCCTTAGACTGGTGCTCCCACAATGCGGAATGCATTGCAGCCAGGGTAGTGGAGAAAGCAGGAGATGGGGATATCATCCTGATGCATGACTATTATGATACTTCTGTTATTGCGGCGCTGGAAGTGATAGATGCTTTGCAGGGAGAGGGATTTCAGTTTGTGACGGTGGAAGAGCTTCTGTTTGACTGATAAATTATCCTTGCATCCTACCGTAATGTACGCATATAATATGAAGAGCAAGAGTGGAAAAATATGTCGGATGGGTGCGATTGAGTGTATGGATCGCACTTAAAGGAAAACGAATGATAAAAATAGCTTTTTGTGATGATGATCTGTCAGTGCTTAAGGAATTAAGCATATTAATGGACAGATATCGGGTGGAAAGAAATCAGGATATAACTTATGCGGCGTTTCACAGTCCGCTGGAGCTGCTGGCAGAGGTAGAGCGGGGAACTGAGCTTGATATTATTTTCCTGGATGTCCTGATGCCGGGACAGAATGGGATCAGCACCGCAAAGGAGATCAGGAAATATGATACTTTGGTGAAGATCATATATTTGACATCCTCGGCGGAATATGCGGTGGACTCCTATTCGGTAGGTGCCTATTTTTACCAGCTGAAGCCGATCTGGCAGGAAAGCTTCTATCGTCTGATGGATTCGGTGCTCTCGGAGTGCCGCCGGAATGAGGAAAAGAGCCTGATCCTGCGCAGCAAGTCAGGAATCACCAGAATGGATCTGGACAAGCTGCAGTATTGTGAAGTGATGGGACGTACCTTATTGTTTCACAGGCAGGACGGAGTTGTCCTGGACAGCGCCGGAAGACTGGATGATCTGTGCGAACAGCTCAAGGATTATGATTGCTTTATCCGCTGCCACAGGTCTTATCTTGTTAATCTGGCATATGTGCAGAATATTTCCAGTAAGGCCGTCACAATGTGCAATGGTACTGAGATCCCGATCCCACATGGAAAATATTCGGAACTGAAAGACAGATTCTTTGATTATTTCTTTCAAAAAAATCAGACAATTCTTGGATAATTTTAAGCGGATACGACCGGAGAACACCTTCTCCGGTCGATTCATGTCATTTTCGGGTCGATTCATGTCAAAAATGGTTTTCCAATGGAAAAATAAGGTACAATTCTTTTAGACAACAGAAAACTGTTGCTGAAAGGAGAAGAATATTATGAAGAGAAAAATGATCGCGTGCGTTATGGGACTGGTACTGGCATTGTCATTAGCAGCCTGCGGTGAGGAAGAAGTGGTTGTGGAAAACACCAACGAGGAAGTGACGGTAGAGGCTCAGACCACAGAGGCAGCAGAAACTCCGGCGGAGACCGTTGCAGAGGCAGACACAGAAGCAGAGGGTGGTCCCCTGTTGCAGGTGGAGGTTATGGAGATTCCGGATCTGAGTGGCACGGAATGGACTTTTGCAGGCGGTATGATTGACGGTGTTGAAATGGAGGAAGAGGATCTGAATGCAACACTGGAGACTTACGGCGGTACTTTAGGGCTGGTATTCGGTGAAGACGGTGCAGTTACCATGGTACAGGGTGGCGGAAATGCAGAAGGTACATATGAGTATTCCGATGATAACACTGCTATTAAGATGACCCTGGATTTCGGAGGAACAGAGATTTCTTACGCAGGCTTTTTGTCTCAGGTAGGTGATACCGTGACACTGATCGCCATGTCTGATATGAATGGTTATGACGGACTTTATTTTGTACAGTAAAACACAGCAGGAAATATTGGAAAAGTAGAAAGAATGAAAAGGGGAGGGAAGAAATGACGATAGAAATTGTAATTATCGTAATGTTGCTTGCCTCCCTTTTTGGAGCCTGGGTATTGTCGGTGTGGCGTAAACTGGAGATGCAGGAAGAAAATATCCGCAATGCCTTACATCAGACACTGGTACAGCTTTCCGCCGAACGGGAAGCACTGGAAGGCTTGACGGAGCTTTTGAAAGATGCCATTGATGCAGAACTCTTACAGGAGATGAGATGTTCTCTGGAGAATGCACAGGATGGCGGAGAAGTACGACAGCCGGAGTGGATATCAGAACAACAGAGAGAATTATTAAGAATACAGAATAAAATTGCAGAGATCTCGGAAAGTATGCAGCTTTTGCAGACACAGGAGACCTATCAGAAGTACTGGAAAGCAGCGAAAAGCTATGAACATATGGTGGAGACCAGCGGACTGATCTATAACGATTCAGTGGAAAGTTATAATGGGATGCTTCGTAAGATGCCGGATCGTATAGCAGCGGGAATCTGTGGGTTCCATCGGAAAAAAATAATCGAGATCATGTAAGCTATATACATTTTAAGGAGGGTAAAGTTATGGGATTATTTACAAATAACAAAAAACTATGTCCGATCTGTGGAAGCCCAACACCGAGACTTTTGGCATCGGCAGTGGATGGACAGAATCTGTGTAAGGAGTGCGCAGGCAAAATCAATCTGCCGGATGGTGTACAGGATGGCATGACGGTGGACGATTTTCGGGAATATATCAACATCCATGATGCGAACAAGCCGTTACGCGACAGCTTTACAGAGACTTATCGCTATAATTTCGGCTTTTTTAAGGGAGCGTTATTGTTGGATCTGGATCATCAGCTGCTACGTCTCGGAGACGGCGAAGCGGTATTTGCCATGGAACCTGCAAATATCAGATCTTTCCGCATTTTAGAGGATGGCGAAGTATTATTTGAGGGAGAAAAGGGGAACTTCCGGAGCTACAAGAGTGATATCAGGGAACGGTTAAAAGAATTGAAGCCCAGGATTGAAGAATACAAGATGCTGCGGCATGAGTATGAGATCATGGCAGAGATGGAGCGCAACAGAGAGCAGAACGGCAGGGATAATGACAGAGATTTCAGGGACCGGGTAACAGAACCGGACTTCAATGTACCTAATCCGGTAGACAAATTTGCAGTGGAGATCATCCTGGAGCATCCTTACTGGAAGAACTTCTATAAGGAGACGGGTGCGCCGAAATTCAACAGCGATCATCCCAGTACCATTGATTATCTGGATGATTATACGCAGAAGACAGAGGAACTGCACACACTGGCACAGAATCTGATGCAGCTGATCGATCCGCAGGCGCAGGAACAGGTAATAGATCCTCATGTCTCCGCACAAAGCCAGGGCACTCAGAGTGCACCGCAGACCGCACCTGTACAGACGGAGGATCCGACTGTGGCATTGCCCAAGTATAAGGCATTGATGGATGCCGGCGTTATCACAGCAGAGGAGTTTGAAGCGAAGAAGAAACAGCTGCTGGGACTGTAAAAAGTGAATATTTCAAATTGACGGGCGCATGGCTGTCGGATATACTATAAGAGTATGATATCTTACATGGGTATGATACGGAAAGCAGGATCTGACAGCCATGAGTAGTTTACAAAAGAAAGAAACATTATTGATCGTTGATGATTCCAAATTTCAAAGAGTAGTGATCAGACAGTCTCTCGGGGAGTATTTTAACTTCGCAGAGGCTGTTTCCGGTGAAGAATGCCTTCAGATCATGGAGAAGGAAAGTGATGCCATTGATCTGGTTCTGCTGGATCTGGTCATGCCGGGCATTGACGGCTTCGAAGTACTGCGCCGCAGACAGAGTATGGAAGGCTTCAAGGATACGCCGGTCATTGTTCTGACCAATACAGAGTCCGTAGCTTCCCAGTCGGATGCTTTTGCCCTGGGAGCAGATGAATTTATCATTAAGCCGGTGGATGCCCGTATCGCACTTTCCCGTATCAACAATGCGCTGGGGGTAAAGCGCAGATTACAGAGCAGCCGGGATGAACAGAAGGCATGGGAGACCAAATCTCAGATCGATGAAATGACCAGTCTGTTCAACAAGATGACAGTAGAAAAGCTGATCACAAAGGCCCTGACAGAGAATGATAACAGATCACATGCTTTGATGTTAATAGATATTGATAATTTCAAGTCTGTCAATGACGTCTACGGACATACCATGGGTGACCATGTCATCAGCGTGATCGCAGGGGTGATTTCTTCCCAGTTTCGCAGCACCGATTATGTGGGTCGTGTCGGGGGAGATGAATTCTGCGTATTGATGGCGGATATTCCATCGAGAGAGATCGCACTGATCAAGGCAGAGAATCTGGTTAGTCTTGTAAAATATAAGGAGAACTTATCCATACCGGAAAATATATCTATCAGTGTGGGAGTAGCTTTTTCCGAAGCGGATGATCAGTGCTATGATGAACTGGCAGCAAAAGCCGATCAGGCTCTGTACGTCTCTAAAAAATCCGGTAAAGGGAGATATAGCGTCTACGGCGAGGAACAGCAGGCTCCCGAGAAAGTCATACAGGCCCTTGTATGGTCCGGCTCCCGTAATGTTACCAGCATGATGGAATTTGCCCTGCCGGATTATGTACAGCTGAAGACAGTGGCTTCGGTGGAAGAGATCAGATCCTGTATGGAAGAAAAGACCGATGAAGATATTCTGGCATTGATCGTGGATGTATCGGAGGAAGAGGACCAGGGACAGAGGCGTTGGCAGGAGCTTCGTAAGCTGAAGGAAGAGCATACTTTTTCCATGATCGCTATCTGTAAGGAGGGCAATCTGACACAAATGAAATGTGCTTTGGAGACGGAAGAACTTTCGGATCTCTTGCTGGCACCGCTGGAAGCGAATACGTTGAAACGACGTGTGAAGATCTGGATGCAAAATTGCAAGTTATGATAAAGTCTGTTATAATTGGCTGGAGCATATCAAAGGATGTGCTTCGGCCTTTTTGGATGATAGAAGCAGGGGATGTAACAGTATGGATTTATTTGAATATATGCGAAGCACCAATATGGAAAAAGAAGCACCGTTAGCTGCCAGAATGCGTCCCAGGACTTTGGATGAAGTCGTAGGGCAGGAGCATATCATCGGCAAGGATAAGCTTTTGTACCGTGCTATCAAGGCGGACAAGATCAGTTCCATTATATTCTATGGACCGCCCGGCACCGGCAAGACGACATTAGCCAAGGTGATCGCCAATACTACCAGCGCCGAGTTTTGTCAGATCAATGCCACCGTAGCCGGCAAAAAGGACATGGAGGAAGTGGTGGCGAAAGCCAAAGAACTGCAGGGAATGTACGGGAAACGTACGATCCTGTTTATCGATGAGATCCATCGTTTTAACAAAGGACAGCAGGATTATCTGCTTCCTTATGTGGAGGACGGTACGATCATTCTCATCGGAGCTACCACGGAGAATCCTTATTTTGAGGTGAACGGAGCGTTGATCTCCCGTTCCGTGATCTTTGAACTAAAACCGATTCCCAGGGAAGCTATTAAAGAGCTTCTGAAGAAGGCGGTTTACGATACGGATCGCGGTATGGGAGCTTACAACGGTACGATCGATGATGATGCATTGGAGTTTCTGGCGGATATCTCCGGCGGAGATGCCAGACATGCCCTCAATGCCATCGAACTGGGTATCATGACCACAGAGCCCGGCCCGGATGGTAAGATCCACATTACGCTCGATGTGGCACAGCAGTGTATTCAGAAGAGAGCGGCAAAATATGATAAAAACGGTGACAACCATTACGACATGATCTCTGCTTTTATCAAAAGCATGCGTGGCTCTGACCCGGATGCCGCAGTATATTATCTGGCAAGAATGTTAAATGCGGGAGAGAGCGTGACTTTTATCGCGAGACGTATCATGATCTGTGCATCGGAGGATGTGGGCAATGCGGATCCGCAGGCACTGGTAGTGGCAGTGAACGCTTCCCTGGCGGTGGAACGGGTCGGTATGCCGGAGGCACAGATCATTTTAGCACAGGCAGTCACTTACATTGCTACGGCACCCAAGAGCAACCGCAGCTATGAAGCGGTATCCCGGGCGATGCAGGAAGTGCAGGCCAGCGGAGATCTGCCGATTCCCACACATCTGCAGGATGCACATTATAAAGGAGCAACAAAATTGGGACATGGTATAGGATATAAATATGCCCATGATTACCCGAATGACTATGTGGAACAACAGTATCTGCCTTATGAGTTAAGCGGCAGGGAGTTCTATCAGCCTTCGGGCAACGGATATGAAGTGAAGATCCGTGAACATATGGCGAGAATCAAAAAAGAAGCGGCGGAATCAGAATAATTCCCGGAATTAGAATAATTCCGTAATCAGATATTTGTATATTTCCTGGTTTTTCCGCTGCCAGTTATCGCAGATGGCAGCGGCAGTCTCTTCCACGGGGACGGACAGAGTGATATCTACCAGACTGATGCCTCTGTCTTTTGCCACCAGGTGAGCTTCGTACTCACCGGAAGTGGATTTGTAGTAATCTCCGAGGACGGATACTTCGTTGCGCAGTGTGAATTCATTTTCCTGAAAATAGGTATCGATCTCCTGCTTGATGGTATCACCGATGCGGTTCTCGAAGAAATTCAGCGTTTCTTTTCCTTCGTCAGTGATGGACAGATGTGTCCGGTTGCGGATCGACTGGGTGGCGATCATGCCGGCATCCGTCAGCTCATTGATGACCTGTTGTAAGGTCAGAAAATTCGTGTATTCTTTTCCGAGGATAAAGTCGCTTACCTGTGCGGTAGTGAGGGGGAAGGTAACACGGTTCAGCATATAGAGAACGATGAGTTTATATAGAGTAAGCGGATCTTGTAACATAATGTGAGTAACAGCCTTTCTTATAGTTATGAATAGTTGTCTTTTTGAAACAGGTCACCCTGACGGATGTCCTGTTTTTTCATGCGATGGTGCAATTCGTTGAGAACACTGCGCTTGTCTGTGCTCCAGGTGGGAGCGATCAACAGATTTTTCGGCCCGTCACCGGTGACCCGGTGGATCACGATGTCCGGGGACAGATGGGCGAGACAGGAGATGACCAGATCGATATAGGCATCGAAGGTCAGAACCTCGAACTTCCCTGCCAGGTAATCGTCCGCCAGATCGGTATCTTTCAGCACATGCAAGAGCTGCAATTTGATGCCGAAAGGCTGGATCCGGTTTAGATAATCCATTGTCTGAAGCAGCTGAATATTCGTTTCCCTCGGGAGTCCCAGGATCGTGTGGACGATAAATGGAATCTGCAAAGCCTTAAGATCTGCACATGCTTGTTCAAAACAGGACAGCGGATAACCTCTGCGGATATAGCGGGCGGTATCTTCGTGGATGGTCTGAAGCCCCAATTCGATCCAGAGAAACTTGTCCGGATATTCGTCACGCAGCTTCGCCAGCAGGTCCAGTACTTCTATGCCCAGGCAGTCCGGTCTCGTGGCAATGGAGATCCCACACACATCCGGATGGTCCAGGGCAGAACGATACACCTCTTCCAGATAAGGGAGAGGGGCATAGGTGTTTGTATATGCCTGAAAATAGGCAATCAGATCCTGCCCGGTTGCTTTGCTGCCGAACTTAGCCATACCTTCCGTGAGCTGTTCTGGCATTGACTTGCCTGCCATGTCCACAGCAAAATCGCCGCTGCCGCCTCTGCTACAAAAGATACAACCCCGAGTGTCCAGGGTGCCGTCCCGATTGGGACAGGACATCCGGGCATTCAGGGCTATTTTATAGCATTTATGGTGAAATGTATTTTTACAATAGGAATCCAGAGAGTAGTAGGGCTTGCCGTGCCATTCTCTTTTTATGTTATCCGGATACATTAGCGGATATGACTCTTCACGGCATTGGCTACGACTTCCGCTACCTGGGGATCGAAGGCTTCCGGCATGATATTATCATCGGAGAGCTTGTCTGCAGGTACCAGCCCGGCGATGGCTTCGGCAGCGGCTAACTTCATCTCTTCAGTGATCTGGGTAGCGCGTCCTTCCAGGGCACCCTTGAAGATACCGGGGAATGCTACCACGTTGTTCACCTGATTGGGAAAATCACTGCGTCCGGTTCCAACGACACGGGCACCGGCTGCCTTTGCCACATCCGGCATGATCTCGGGAACAGGATTTGCCATGGCGAACAGGATGGAATCGTGGTTCATGGAAGCTACCATCTCGGGAGTGACGATGTTAGGAGCGGAGACACCGATGAAGATGTCAGCACCCTTCAGAGCATCGGCAAGAGAACCGGTTTCGTTATTTAAGTTGGTAACCTCGGTCATTTTTTTCTGCATCCAGTTCAAGCCCTCGGTATCTTTAGAAACAATACCTACTTTATCACACATGATGATATTGGGGAAACCATAGGTCAGAAGCAGCCTGGTAATCGCCACACCGGCGCTTCCGGCACCGTTTACCACTACGCGGCAGTCTTCCTTTTTCTTACCGACTACCTTCAGGGCATTAATGACACCGGCGAGTACGACGATGGCGGTACCGTGCTGGTCATCATGGAATACAGGGATGTCCAGAATCTCCTTCAGACGTTCCTCAATCTCGAAGCAGCGGGGGGCGCTGATGTCTTCCAGATTGATGCCGCCGAATCCCGGAGCCAGATAGGTCACAGCCTTGATGATCTCTTCGGTATCCTGCGTATCTAAGCAGATGGGAACGGCGTTCACATTGCCGAATTCCTTGAAGAGGACTGCCTTGCCTTCCATAACGGGCATTGCTGCATAGGGTCCGATGTTACCGAGTCCCAGAACGGCACTTCCGTCGGAGACAACGGCCACGGTATTGGCTTTCATGGTGTACTTATAAGCAGCTTCCTTATCCTGGGCAATTACCTTGCAGGGCTCCGCAACACCGGGAGTATATGCAATCGCCAGATCCTCACGGGTCTTTACCGGAGTCTTGGATACGGTTTCAAGTTTACCGTTCCATTTTTCGTGCATCAGTAACGCTTTTTCGTTGGTTGTCATGACAATACCTCTTTCTTGGATTATTTGATGCCAGGGTCCTAAGGTCTTTTACCCACTTATGAGAAAGCTCATGTGGGCTTAGACCTTTTGAGCCTGGCATCAGATGTATTACGTTATGAACTATGATATAATAGAATCCGGTACTTCGCAAGGATTTGTAAAAAAATAATTTTGGGACTTCCTATTTTAAAAAATATATATTATAATAAGCGCAGATGTAGTTTTAATATCTATTTTATTTCATTGACACATCAGGATAGATCAGGAGTATTCCCCTAAGTGAACAGTTTGCAGAGTATATAATGAATACAGGAGGAGCATATGAGGGAAAAATATGAATCACTTGCATTAGTGCAGTTGAAGGAACTGGCAAAAGTGCGTGGTCTGAAGGGTACTTCCACAATGAAAAAGGCGGAGCTGGTAGAAGCCATGCTGGCAGAAGATGAGCGCTTGAAAAAAGAGGAAGAAGCGAAGGTAGCGGCAGCCAGACAGACAGCAGCAACAAGCGGAGAGCCGGAGAGAACAGAGCGTCCTGTAAGACAGGATCGTCCTTACAGACAAAAGCCGCAGGAGAACGGTGCAGCAGAGAATGTTGGAGCGAGAAGTGAAGCTTATACCAAGGAACGGTCCTTTAACCCGAACAATGTGGCTTATGACGAGAGCCAGTATCCCAAGGAATTAGACAGCGGTATTGAAGCCAGCGGTATCCTGGAGGTAATGCCGGACGGTTACGGATTTATCCGCTGCGAGAATTACATGCCCGGTGAGAATGATGTCTATGTGGCACCCAGTCAGATCCGTCGTTTTGGACTGAAGACCGGCGATATTCTGAAGGGTAACAAGCGGATCAAGACGCAGCAGGAGAAGTTCAGTGCGCTGCTGTTTGTTAAGAGCATTAACGGCTATACCGTAGAAGAGTCTGCCAAGAGAATGGCATTTGAAGATATGACTCCAATCTTCCCCGATGAGCGGATCAAAATGGAGACTCCCGGCTGCAGCGTAGCCATGAGAGTTATGGATCTGGTGAGTCCTGTCGGCAAGGGACAGCGTGGTATGATCGTATCCCCGCCCAAGGCAGGTAAGACCACCCTGTTAAAAGAGGTGGCAAAGTCCATTTTAAGTGGCAATCCCAAGATGCATATGCTGATCCTGCTGATCGATGAACGACCTGAGGAAGTTACCGATATTAAGGAAGCAATCCACGGAGATAATGTAGAAGTCATTTACTCTACTTTCGACGAACTTCCCGAGCATCATAAGAGAGTATCCGAGATGGTGATCGAGCGCGCAAAGCGTCTTGTCGAACATAAAAAGGATGTCGTGATCCTGCTTGACAGTATCACCCGTCTGACCAGAGCGTATAACCTGGTGGTTCCCCCCAGTGGGCGTACTCTGTCCGGTGGTCTGGATCCTGCCGCACTCCATATGCCCAAGAGATTCTTCGGTGCAGCCCGTAATATGCGTGAGGGCGGAAGCCTGACGATTCTGGCGACCGCACTGGTAGAGACCGGAAGTAAGATGGATGATGTGGTATACGAGGAATTCAAGGGAACCGGTAACATGGAAATGGTTCTGGACAGAAAACTGTCCGAGAAGCGCATTTTCCCGGCTATCGACCTTGCAAAGTCCGGCACCAGAAGAGAAGACCTGCTGTTAACTCCGGAAGAACTGGAAGCCATCAATATCATGCGTAAGGCCTTGAATGGACTGAAGCCCGATGAGGCAACCGACCGGATCCTGGATATGTTTGCTCATACACGCAACAATGGGGAATTTGTGAACATGGTGAAGAAGAATCACTTCATTTAATTATCTGATTATCGCAAAAAATGTTAAAATAAGTCTTGCACCGCATCTTTTCTTATGGTACAATAATACCGCTGTTTGTGGTTCCATAAGCAGTGAGGATGAGAACAAGAACTTATACACGACATTTTTATAGAGAGGTGAAAGAAATGAAAGAAGGAATCCATCCCGCTTACTACCAGGCAACTGTAACCTGCAACTGTGGTAACACATTTGTAACCGGCTCCACCAAGCCCGAGCTTCACGTAGAAGTTTGCTCCAAGTGTCATTCATTCTACACTGGCCAGCAGAAGTCTGCAAGAACCGATGGCCGTATTGATAAGTTCAATAAGAAATACGGTGTTAAATAAGATTGCAAGCGAACGGTTGAGGTATTCTTATCTCAACCGTTTCTTGTCGTACAGAAAGTGTGTTCCTATACGACAAAAAGGATTCTGTTTTATACTGCATTACGAGGACAATGTTTATGGCTAGAAGAAAGAGTCGTTATTCCGGTATCGGCGGACAGGCCGTGCTGGAAGGCGTTATGATGAAAAATAAAGAAAAATACGCGGTAGCGGTCCGCAAGCCGGACGGCGAGATCGATGTGGAAGTGGAGACCTATCAGGGTCTGGCACATGGAAGCAGGATCAAGGAGCTTCCCTTTATCCGCGGTATTTTTAATTTCCTGGATTCTCTGATCCTGGGAACCAGAGCGTTAAATTATTCTGCTTCCTTTTATGAAGAGGAGGACAGTAAGGAGACGAAGTTTGACAAGGCAATGGATAAAATGAGCGGCGGTAACGGAGAAAAACTGCTGTCCGGTATCGTGACGGTGATCTCGGTCATACTGGCAGTGGGAATCTTCATTGTACTTCCTTATTTTATTTCATCGTTGTTTGAGAGCTTTATTCGTAATCGCTCCCTGATGGCGATCATTGAGGGTGTGATCCGTATTGCCCTGTTTTTATTGTATGTATGGGGCATCAGTGCCATGAAGGATATCCGCAGACTGTACCAGTACCACGGCGCGGAGCACAAATGCATCAACTGTATTGAAAAGGGCAGACCCCTTACGGTGCACAACGTGATGCGCAGCTCCAGACTGCATAAGCGCTGCGGTACCAGCTTTATTTTCTTTGTTATGTTGGTAAGTATCGTGCTGTTTTTCTTTATTCAGGTGGACAATGTAGCGGAGAAGGTGATCCTTCGTATTCTGCTGATGCCTGTTGTGGCAGGAATCTCTTATGAGATCATCCGCCTGGCAGGACGCACGGACAATATCTTTATTAAGATTCTGTCGGCACCCGGTATGTGGATCCAGCGTATGACTACGAAGGAGCCGGACGAGAGCATGGCAGAGGTAGCTATCGCTTCCGTAGAAGCAGTATTCGACTGGAGAAAATATTTGCAGGATACCTTCGGCTACGAAGTGGATGAGAGCTGGATGCAGGATGAAAAACCTGCGGAGCCTGAGGATTAGAAACGATGACCTATCGTGAATGCTATGAAAAAGGCTGCCATATACTGAATGAGGCAGGAATCGAAGAATCCACACTGGATGCCAGACTTTTGCTGGAGGCTGTGTGTGGAACGGACCGCAATGATCTGCTGGTGCACGGAGAACAGCCGGTAGAGCCGGAAACGGAAGAAAAGTACTTTGGCTGGATCGGGAAGCGCGCCGGACGTATTCCGCTGCAACAGCTGACCGGGGAGCAGGATTTTATGGGACTGACATTTACGGTCAATGAAAATGTATTGATTCCCAGGCAGGATACCGAGATCCTGGTGGAGGAGGTACTGAAGGAACTCCATGACGGGATGCGGATACTGGATATGTGTACGGGCTCCGGCTGTATTCTGTTAAGCCTGCTGCATTACAGCAATGACTGTGAAGGACTGGGTGTGGATCTGTCTGCGGAGGCGTTGCAGGTAGCAGAGCAGAACGCGCAGAGAATTCTTGGGGAAAACTTTTCAGAACCCAAAGACTGCGGAGTAAAAACTTTCGAAACAGAATCAGATGACGCAGAAACAGCAATAAATACTGCCGGGAATGAGACAGCAGGCAGAGTGCGATTTCAGCAGAGTGATCTGTTTGAAAAAGTAGAAGGAAAATTCGAGATCATTGTATCGAATCCCCCGTACATTGCCAGTGCTGAGGTAGACAGACTGATGCCGGAGGTGCGCGACCATGAACCGCGGATGGCTCTGGACGGAACGGCGGATGGATTGGAATTTTACCGTCGTATTATTGCAGAAGCCGGGCAGTACCTTGTGAGCAGTGGTATGCTGTTTTTTGAAATAGGCTATGATCAAGGACAGGCAGTATCGGAACTGATGCGGGAACACGGATACCGTGAAGTACAGGTGGTACAGGATTATGCCGGTCTGGATCGTGTAGTATATGGAACATATGTAACAGTCTGAGAAGACATAAAGGAAGTTATGAAGTGAGCTGTTACGAATTTATATCTGAGAGGAAAAATCTATGTTTGACAAATTGGAAGATTTATTGATTCGATTTGAAGAGATCATGGGTGAACTGCATGAGCCCACGGTCACGAATAACCAGGAACGTTTCCGCAAGCTGATGAAGGAACAGAGTGATCTGACTCCCATCGTGGACGCATATACAGAGTACAAAAAGTGCAAGCAGGATATCGAAGATTCTCTTTCCATGCTGGAAGAGGAAAAAGACGATGAAATGCGCGAGATGATCAAGGAGACGTTAAACGACAGCAAGAAGCGTGTGGAAGAGCTGGAGCAGGAGCTGAAGATCCTTTTACTGCCCAAGGATCCTAACGATGACAAGAACGTAATCGTGGAGATCCGTGCCGGCGCCGGTGGTGATGAGGCTGCGCTGTTCGCAGCGGAGATCTATCGTATGTATGTGCATTATGCCGAGAAGCAGCGTTGGAAGGTAGAGCTGATCAACGTGGATGAGATTGGTATCGGCGGTATGAAGGAAGTACAGTTTACCATCAGCGGACAGGGTGCTTACTCCAAGATGAAGTATGAGAGTGGCGTACATCGTGTACAGCGTGTGCCCGAGACCGAGAGCGGCGGACGTATCCATACCTCCACCATCAGTGTGGCGGTTATGCCGGAGGTGGATGATGATATTGATATCGTCATCGAGGACAAGGATATCCGTATCGATGTCATGAGAGCATCCGGTAACGGCGGTCAGTGTGTCAACACCACCGACTCCGCAGTACGTCTGACCCACTATCCTTCCGGAATCGTGGTATACAGCCAGACAGAGAAGTCTCAGATCCAGAACAAGGCGAAGGCATTCGCACTGTTGAAATCCAAGCTGTATGACATCGAGCAGCAGCAGAGACACGATGCGGAAGCAGAGATGCGCCGCAGCCAGATCGGTACAGGCGATCGTTCCGAGAAGATCCGTACCTATAACTTCCCCCAGGGGCGTGTCACTGACCATCGTATCGGTCTGACCCTTTACAAGTTAGACAAGATCATGAACGGAGATATCGAAGAGATCATTGATGCCTGCATCGCAGCCGACCAGGCAGCCAAGCTGGCTAAGATGAATGAAGAATAAAATTGTAAAAGAAACGGTCTTTGGCATAGGTCAAAAGACCGTTTTTATATATACTTTTAATGAATAAAAATAATGTAACTATTCAGAACACCATTCGCAAAACCGCCTCTGCGAGGCTTTTCTGAATGGTGTTCTGAATAGTTACAAAATAATTTGAAAAAGGACATAGTTATGGCATAATTATACTATAAAGGAGGGGGGAAACGATGGGAAAGTATACAGCATGGAAAATGAAAGCTGCAATATGTGATGATACGGTAGAAGATGCGGAGTTCATAGAAAAACATATAAAAGATTATTTCATGACAAAAAGTATTCCTTATGAATGTAATGTATATCAGAGCAGTAAGGCATTGTGGTATGAAATTGAGGATGGTCAAGCGTTTGATCTGTTGTTTTTGGATATTGAAATGCAGGAATTAAATGGCTTTGAACTGGCAGCTAAAATTCAGGAAACAGCACCGGATATTCTGATCATCTTTGTGTCAGCTTACGAGAGTTATGTGTATAAATCATTTGAATTCCGACCATTTCGTTTTATTCCGAAGCAACAAATGGAAAGCATGATCACACAGGTACTGGAGGCAGCATTCAGGGAAATTGTATCACGTACCTCAGAGGTTTATATTGCAGAAAATCAACAGGGTATAGAAAAAATCCCATTTAGAAAAATTGTATATATTTGGAGAGAAGGCAAGTATTTATATATTGAAAAGACGGATGCTACCAGGTGTAAGGTAAGAAGCTCCTTAAAAAAGATATCGGAAAAATTACCGGAAGATGAATTCGTATGGGTGGATCGGGGATATTTGTGTAATTTATATCATGTGAAACAGATCAAAGATAACCAGATGATTTTGTCTACTGGACAACAACTGTACATAGGAGAACGACGGCTGGCGCAATTAAAACATCGAATAATGGAATATTGGCAGGCAGGTACGATGAATGGAGAGTAGAATGCGGATAATTAGAATTCTGTGGAGCATACACAATTCGGCATGGCTTCTGATATGGATGGATAGTCTTTTTGATCGGAGAAAATACATAGATTCAGATAAAAAATTTATTGTAACAATAATTTTATCGGGAATGCTATGGTATGCTCTGCAAAAGTATTTGTCGTGGATTCCGTTACTATTACTTCTTACTATTTTAGGATACCTGTTATGGAATGGCTCTGTGGAAAAAGTGGCATCACTTGTAGTCAGTTATGTTTTTATCTGGACTGTTTTACTGGGACTGGTGGAACATTTCTGGACAAATGCGGAATTTTGTGCGCAGGCAGGATGGATGATAATAAATGGTATATTGATATCGGCTATAAGACATAAAGGAATAGGAAAAACTTTTACAGCGTTGAATCTGTTGAAAACATTTGGCATTGCTTTCTTCAGTACAGCATTTCTGTGTGATTTTTTCATGGATATGATTTATGGAAATGCAGTTCAAAATTATGTTTTTCTATTCTGTCTGGTAAGCTTGTTTCTTATGGTATATTTTTACTTCCGACAATCGCAACTGAAAATGCAAATCTCTGTATTAGATACACAATATGATCTGATTGAGAGCCAGTATGTCAGAGCACAGAATTTCTATACAGAAAATGCGAAACTGTATCATGATATCAAACATCATCTGCGAGCGCTGGAGAGACTTCTGCAAAATGGTGATCAGAGAGAAGCCTTAGCATATATAGAGAGTGTGCAGCAACCGCTGCAGTGTAAAATGATTCCGGTACATACAGGTATAGATATTGTAGATACCGTAATTTATGAAGCAAAAGAGAAAGCAGAACAGCGTAATATTCTTTTGGTGGTCGAAACACCGATTCTTCCGTCGGGGTTAAAATTGGAGGATAGAGAATTTTGTGTATTATGTGCCAATTTATTGAACAATGCATTGGAAGCAGCAAAAGAACAAATCAGATTGAATATTACGGTAACAGCAGGGTTTCTTGTAATTGAAATGAAAAATGACTATAAAGAAAAACCAGTGGTTAAAAATAATCATTTTGTATCTGAGAGAGAGCAGGATTCGTTAGCGCATGGCTGGGGAATGAAGATTATTGAACAAATCGTGGAGAAATATCAAGGAAAATTGTCAATCATGGTTGATATGCAGGTAAACATTAAAATATTGTTGGACGTGCAATAATTGGTGGTCAGATTTCTGCTTTTTGTGGACAAATTATGATAACAATAAAAAAATAAGTTATTATAAAAAAGAACGAAAGAGCAACAAAAGTCTACGAAATTAGAAGGAGAATTCTATGATGAAAATCAGGGAAGCTGTTAAATGTGTGCCTGTGATTTTAGGATATTTTTTGTTAACTGAGTTTGGCAAAATGATAGAGTTTTGGATTTTTATGGCACATCAAACGGAAAGTGATTTATATGAGCAACAATGGAGTTGGATCACCATGCCGGAAAGCAGGTTCTTCCAGATCCCGGGAAGAACAGGACTGTTGTTTGCTGCATTGATAGCGGTCTTGTTATGTATGTTAGCTCACGGGAAAGACTTTCGTGCCGGACAGTTGAAAAAAATTAAGGAAACACTACAAATAAATTGGAGAAAAATATTGTTTCAGGCAATACTGATCGTTGGTGTAGTATTGGGAGTGGCTTATACCAGGTTCCTGGATCGCATAGCCTCTGCTATATCCATGAGAGATATTTATTTCTATATCAGTGGTACCGGCGCACTTGCGGGAACACAGGTACTTGAAAATATAGCTGAAAGGTTTTCTATCCTTGTCACATTTCATGAACCTGATTTGTTGATAATTCCGATTTCCTTTTTAGTATTTGAACTATTAAGAGTCTGTTTTGATTCTAAAATGACACTAACTTAAGAGATAAATTTTTTACTCTTCCAGAAAATGCGAAAGGTAGAAACGGGAATTATCATAAGTTATACAGCTAAGTTGAATGAGGAATAAGAGAAGAAAATGATGAAGGGCGGACTTTGGCGGTGCCAGGGTTCGCCTTTTATGATATAATGAGCCTCAAGGAAAAACAAGTGGCTGCAAAACAGACATTTGTTTTTCTGGGCTCATTAGCGAACGAATATCCTGCGAAGCAGGATGTAAAGTGCGATAGCACGAATTCGTGAGCTTTATGATATAATGAGCGCAAGTGAGCCAATATGCTTGCATAATTGGCGAACGGCGAATTTGATCATGATCGTTGCAAAGCAACGGTAAGCACCGTAGGTGCGAATCATGATACAATAAAGAGAAGCAGCAAATATGAACAAAGGAACAGCAGAAGGAGAGAAAAACAAATGACCGTAGTAGAAGCAATACGTGAATATGTCGATGAAACCGAAGGCTGGAGCTCTATGAGCAAGAGTCGGAAAAGGGTCTGGGGATCCTGGATAGTTACAGACTGAAATAGAAAACGGAGAGTTAAACAGTGAAAAAACATATTTTGTGCATCGGAGATTCCAATACCCATGGGCTCTGCACCGATCCGTCGGAGAGTGCCGACCACGGCAGCAGATATAATGAAGAGGAACGTTGGACTTGTCTGTTACAGAAAGCACTGGGAGAGGAATATCTGGTCATTGAGGAAGGCTTAAGCGGCAGAACCTGTGTGTATGATGATCCGGACATGGATTCCGTGAATCTGCTGCCGGTATTGCATGCCCTGTTGAACAGCCACGAGCCGTTAGACCTGCTGATACTGATGTTAGGTACCAATGATTCCAAGGTGAAATTCAATACCGATGCGCGGAAGATTGCAAAGGGCATGCAGATCCTCTTGGAAGAGGCGAAATCGGTTCCCTGCTGGGGAAAGAATGGACCGAAGATCCTGATCGTGGCACCGGTTCCCATCGAAGAGGGTGTGATTTATCCTGATTTTAATGAAAACAGTGTGGAGACAACGAGAGCACTGGCAAGAGAATATGCTTTGCTGGCGGTGGCAGAGCGGGCGGATTTCTTAGATGCGGGAGGCTGTGAACTGACAAGCGTGGATCATGTGCACCTGACGAAAAGGGGACACAGACAGCTTGCGGAGCGGATGGAAGCGGCGGTGAGAGAAATCATGAATGCGGAAACAAATAAGGTTGTAGTATCCTGCGAGTGTGTGGAGCAAAGCCAATGCCGCGAGGAAAAACAGGGGGCAGAACAGGATGGAAAAGCCAATTTAGATACAGCGACTGAGAATATTTTACTTGCTAAAGAGGAAGACCTGCCCCGGATCATGGAGATCTATGACATCGCCAAAGCCTACATGCGTGCAAACGGCAATCCGAACCAGTGGAACGGAGCCTATCCGGATCCGGAGACGCTGCGGACAGACATTGAGAAACAGCGGCTGTACGTGTATAAAAAGGCCGGAAGCATCCACGGGGTATTCATGCTTTTACTGGAGGAGGAACCGACCTATGCCTATATTGAGGACGGCAGCTGGCGGGAGGAGAGACCTTACGGCACGATCCATCGCCTGGCGGGAGACGGGGAAGTAAGAGGACTGTTTGCAAAATGTGTTGCTTTTTGTGAGAAGAAAGTACGCTACCTGCGGGCCGACACCCATTTCGATAATCACACCATGCAGCACTTATTGGAGAAGAACGGCTTTGAACGCAGAGGCATTATTTACTTAAAAAACGGAGATCCACGTATCGCCTATCAGAAATAATGCACAATACCTGACCGATTTCCTATGAGCAATATTCACAAAAATATTCAGAAACGCCGAAAGATACTGACATTTCGGCGTTTTTTCTGCTAGAATAGTAAAAAATGGATATACTATTGGTAGTAAACGGAAATTGTGTTTCGCATTTTTCTGCAATCGGCAGAGGAAAGGAAGGTTAAGGTGTTTCAGAAGGGCGAACGTGTAGTATGTGGCAGTAAGGGAGTCTGTGTGGTGGAAGAGATCACGACATTAGACATTGCGGGAGTGGACAAGAAGAGAGAGTATTATATTTTAAAACCTCTGTATCTGGTCTCCAGCACAGTATATATTCCGGTGGATACGGCGGAAGGTTCCATGCGTAAGGTGCTTGCGCACGAGGAAGCGGAGAATCTGATCCACAGGATCCCAGAGATCCCGCTGATCACCATTGCCAATGATAAGCTGTTAGAGCAGGAATACAAAAATTGTTTAAAGACCAGTAGCTGCCAGGATCTGATCCGGATCATCAAGACAATCTACCTGCGGAAACGTGCCAGAGAGGAAGCCGGACGCAAGGAGACAGCAGTGGATGCCAGATATTTCCGTATTGCAGAGGATCATCTGTATGGGGAATTGGCCGTAGCTTTAGATATGTCCAGAGAAAATGTGGAAAGCTATATAAATACCTCTTTACAATCCGTGTGAAAAGGTCTATGATATCAACATAAGTCCTAAAGCAACAGATTTTAAGATCAGAAAACGTTGAAGAGAAGAGTAGGAAGCATGGAAAGGCACCAGAGAGAACCGTCCTGTTATTAGGAACAGGAGCTGTGAGCGGTTTTGCCGGATGCGGACGAAGACCATCTCCGAGTGGCTTTAATACAGCCCGGCAGCTCCCGTTACGAGCAAATGAGTGGCAGTTATTTTTATTAAAATAATTGCAATCAGGGTGGAACCGCGTGTGATACGTCCCTTGCAGATCGTTGCAAGGGACTTTTTTGTGACTTTTCAGCAAAACTCTGAAAGAGCGATTTTGCGAATTGAGGTGCTGAATAGTTGAGTATTTAGAAAACAAAAAGGAGAACGAAAATGGTAAATTTTAAGGAAGACGAAAGACTTTCAACGCTCAATCATTCTTGCGCACATGTTATGGCACAGGCAGTAAAGCATCTGTACCCTCATGCAAAATTCTGGGTAGGACCTGTGGTAAAAGAAGGATTCTATTATGATATCGATCTCGGCAACGATGTAGTCAACGATGAAGTGATCGCTGCCATCGAAAAAGAGATGAAGAAGATCTGTAAGGAAGGCAAGAAGATCTACAGAAGAGAAGTATCCAAGGCAGAAGCTATGGAAATGTTCAAGGACGATATGTACAAGCTGGACCTGATCAGCAATCTGGAAGATGGCAACATCACCGTATACGATCAGGGAGATTTCACCGATCTGTGCCGTGGACCTCACGTAGACAACACCAAGCTGTGTAAGAACTTCAAGCTGGTAAAACACTCCGGAGTATACTGGAAGGGTGATGCCAGCAACCACGTAATGCAGCGTATCTACGGTGTCTGCTTCCCTACCGCAGAAGAACTGGAAGCACATCTGAAGGAGTTAGAAGAGGCCAAAGAGCGTGACCACAGAAAGATCGGTAAGGAAATGGAGCTGTTCATGTCCGATGATCTGGTAGGCCGCGGACTTCCCATGTTCCTTCCTAAGGGCTACACCGTATGGCAGGAGCTGGAGAATTATATTAAGGATAAAGAGAGAAGACTGGGATATCTGCACGTTATGACTCCCTGTGTAGGTACTGTAAATCTGTACAAGACCTCCGGTCACTGGGATCACTACAAGGAGAACATGTTCCCTCCCATGGAAGTGGAAGGCGAGTCCTTCGTACTGCGTCCCATGAACTGCCCTCACCACATGATGATCTACGCTAACACGCAGCATTCTTACAAGGATCTGCCCATCCGTATCGGCGAGATCGCGCATGACTTCCGTTTTGAATCCAGTGGTACCCTGAAGGGTATCGAGAGAGGCAGACATTTCTGCCAGAACGACGCCCATCTGTTCGTAACACCGGAGCAGATCGAGTCCGAGTTCTCCAAGGTAGTAGACCTGATCTTTAATACCTACAAGGATTTCGGTATTACCGATTACAGATGTGTCCTGTCCCTGAGAGATCCGGAGGACAAAGTAAAATATCATGATGACGACGAAATGTGGAACAATGCAGAGGACGCTCTTCGCAAGGTCCTGAACGACCTGGGCATTGAGTACACCGAGGAGATCGGTGAGGCTGCATTCTACGGACCGAAGCTGGATGTTAATGTAAAGCCTGCGGTAGGTAACGAGTACACCCTGTCTACCTGCCAGCTGGATTTCTGCCTGCCCGCCAAGTTCAACCTGACCTATGTGGACAAGGATGGACAGAAGAAGACTCCCGTGGTCCTGCATAGAGCAATCTTAGGATCTCTGGACAGATTCATGGCTTATATCCTGGAGGAGACCAAGGGCAACCTGCCTCTGTGGCTGGCTCCCGTACAGGCAATGATCCTGCCGGTCAAGAACGACGACGAGGAGCTGAATGCCTATGCGCATGACTTGTTCGGTTATCTGCTGGACAATAACATCAGAGCAGACATCGATGAGAGAGCAGAAAAGCTGGGCTACCGTGTAAGAGAAGCACAGGTGAAGAAGATCCCTTACCTGATCATCTTAGGAAAACAGGAAGCACAGGACGGCACCGTAAGCTATCGTCTGCATGGACAGCAGAACACCACTACGGTATCCAGGGATGAATTCCTGGCTATGTTAAAGGATGAGATCGCAACCAAGAAGCTGAGTAAGTAATCTGATTGCCGGATAAAATCAAGTAGGAAAATATGAAATCGCCGTTTCCTTATAAGAAGGGAGACGGCGATTTTTTGAATGGTATGACGATAAAAGAAGGTTATTTTTTACGGGCAACGAGATGAGCACGCATTTTGTCCTGTGCCTCGAAGGAAACCACTTCAAATCCGGCAGTCACCGCAAACTTCCGAAATTCTGCACCGGAATACAGTCTGACATCTCCATGACCGCACAGATGTGCCAACGGCATCTCAATATGATTACACAGCCACAGAAGCACTTTGGATTTCGTGGTGTAGTCCCGCAGGATCAGACGACCGTTCTTTTTCAGAACTTTGTAAGCACTGTTGAAAAAGTCCTGAGGATTCGGATAGTGATGGAAGCTGTTGGAAGAGATGATCGCATCGAAGGTGTTCTCCGGGAAGGGAATATTCTCACAGTCTCCCACGACGAAACTGGTATTCGACAGGTTCTTGGACTGGGCCACGCGGATCATTTCCGGGGTCAGATCCAGTCCGGTGTAATGTTTGTCGGGATATTTTTCATGTAACAGTTCGATCACGGGACCGGTGCCACAACCACAGTCCAGCACGGAGTCAAAGGGCTCTTTTTCCAGTTCTTCCAGCAAAAACGGATAATCATCCTTACACATTTCATAAATTCCGGAATGGCCGCTGTCATAGACTTTGGCGGCTTCGGTGAATTCTTTGACAGAGAGAGTTTTATATTCTTCGGATGTCATGGAAAATCCTCCTATAAAAAATATTTTTTTGATAGTATGAATAAAAATATGAAGTTAGTCTAAACTAACAAAGAAAATATAGCACATATTCAGAAAAAAATCCAGTGGAAGGAATAAGAAATTCAAATCTGCACAGACTATCCATGACGCGTGGCGGAACTGCATCTGCTCTTTTGCTGCGCGTTCTCTTTAAAAATCAATATGAGGAGCCGGCATAAGCGGCAGAAGGCGAGGGAGACATGGCAGATTTAAAATGTGTTGTGGAAAATTGTACCTATAATAAGGATTGTCTGTGCAGCAAGGGTGATATCATGGTGGGAGGCAAGCATGCCTGCGACTGTGACGGAACCTGCTGTGAAAGCTTTGCACAGAAGAGAGAGGGAAGAGAATCTTTCAGTAATTCCCTGTCTCATCCAAGCCATACCATCAGCATCGACTGTGAGGCGGTAAAGTGCATCTATAACAGTAATTATAAGTGTGTGGCGGATCATGTAGATATCAAGGGCTGCGGAGCCAGCGACTGCAGAGAGACCGCCTGCGCTACTTTTTCGGAAAAGTAAATCAGTATTCCGGCTTGACAAATGTTCCGAAACTGCGGATAATAAAGCAGGTAACCGGATTCGGCGGGAGACCGCCGGTACATAGATTCCAGGATAAAACTAGAAAATAAAAAATGGGATAAAAAATATCAGAAACGGGGTTGACATCAGGAAAACTTCGTGGTATTCTATTTAAGCGTGTGAAGAACACAACACAACAAGCAGAGTATCCACTCTCACCTTACGGCGCAGGCTGGTAAGCGTTCAGATTTTTCATAGACAGAGAACTCGTTTGGAATTTGTTTGAATGAGGGCAGTCCGTGAAGGGAACAGGTGGATAGTTATGCTATCTGCTTTTTTTATTGTTTAACACATTTTCTTATGGAGGTACACAACCATTAGCGATTTAATGATTAATGAACAGATCAGAGACAAAGAAGTACGACTGATTGGAGAAGACGGAGAACAGCTTGGAATCGTTTCTTCCAGAGATGCCCTGAAGATGGCAGAGGAAGCCGGACTCGACCTGGTGAAGATTGCTCCTACGGCAAAGCCTCCTGTTTGTAAGATCGTGGATTACGGTAAGTACAAATACGAGCAGGTGAGAAAAGAGAAGGAAGCAAAAAAGAAGCAGAAGGTCATCGATATCAAGGAGATCAGACTTTCCCCCAATATCGATACCAACGATCTGAACACCAAGATCGGTGCAGCCAGAAAGTTCCTGACCAAGGGAGACAGAGTGAAAATCACCTTGAGATTCCGCGGCAGAGAGATGGCACACATGAACAACAGCAAGCATATCTTAGATGATATCGCACAGAGCCTGTCCGATATTGCGGTAGTGGAAAAAGCTCCCAAGGTAGAAGGCAGAAGCATGACAATGTTTTTAACTGAGAAGCGTTAATTCGTACAGTTAAAAAGTGTCGGATTCCGACACGATAGATTAAGTAAAGTTTAGGAGGAACTCGTTATGCCCAAAATGAAGACAAGCAGAGCAGCAGCTAAGCGCTTTAAAGCAACAGGAACCGGTAAGTTAAAGAGATCTAAAGCTTACAAGAGCCATATCTTAACCAAGAAGTCTACTAAGAGAAAACGTAATCTGAGAAAGCCTGCAATTACGGATGCAACTAATGTTAAGAATATGAAGAAGATTTTACCTTATTTATAATTCAGGCGAGGAGGAAATAAGACATGGCAAGAATTAAAGGTGGCTTAAATGCCAAGAAGAAGCACAATAGAGTATTAAAGCTTGCAAAGGGCTACAGAGGCGCAAGAAGCAAGCAGTATAGAGTAGCAAAGCAGTCTGTTATGAGAGCTCTGACCAGTTCTTATGCAGGTAGAAAAGAGAGAAAGCGTCAGTTTAGACAGCTGTGGATCGCTCGTATCAATGCAGCAGCCAGAATGAACGGTTTATCTTACAGCAAGTTCATGTACGGTCTGAAGCTTGCAGGCGTTGATATGAACAGAAAGATGCTGGCAGACCTGGCAGTTAACGATGCAGAAGGTTTCAAGACCCTTGCAGAGCTGGCTAAGTCCAAGATCGCGTAAATAATAGCAACTGTTAAGGCTGGACACATTATCTTCGGATGGTGCGGACAGCCTTTCTTTTTTGTAACTATTTGGAAGGAGACTACTATGATAAATCCCGGAATGATGATGAAACTGATGAATGCGAAGAATACCTTCGAGAGCAATCATCCCAAATTTGCAGCGTTTGTAAGCAGATTTTTTATGGGTGGAGCGATCACGGAAGGAACCATTATCGAGATCACGATCACAAGACCCGGTGAAGAGCCCGTGTCCACGAATCTGAAGGTACAGAAATCCGATCTGGATCTGGTAGAGGAGCTTAAGAATCTGAGATGAAGATAATATTTTTTGATATTGACGGAACCTTAATATGCGGAGGAAGTGAATTGATGTCGGAGAGCACGAAGGAAGCTATCCGCATCGCCAGAGCCAACGGTCATATCTGCATGATCAACACCGGGCGTACGAAACGGCTGGTAGGGGAAAATCTCACCGGACAGGTGGAATTCGACGGATTGTTATTAGGCTGCGGAACGGAGATTGAATATCATGGAAAACAGCTGATGCACAAGACATTTTCCATGGAGGAGTCTAAGGCAATTCTGGCAGCTATGAAAAAATATCATGTGGATGCCGTCCTGGAAGGCAGCAGGGAAGACTATGCTCCCAGAGGAGAAGAAGTATTTACTGAGACTTTCCGCCATATGGCACGTGAGATTGAAAATCGAAAATACGATCGCTATGCCAATGCACCGGGCAACTATGATAAATTATATGCTTATGCAGAGACTTTGGCGGGAATGGACGGAATGAAGCATGACCTGTCGGAAATACTGGATTTTATCGACAGAGAGCAAGGGTTTTACGAGATTGTCCCAAAAGGCTATTCCAAGGCAACTGCGATCCGTTATATTACAGAATATCTGAATATTCCGATGGAAGATACAGTAGCGATCGGGGATAGCAATAACGACCTGCCGATGCTAAAGTATGCTCACACCAGCATAGCTATGGGTAATTCCAGCAAACAGGTGCTGGAAGCGGCGGATTATATCACCACGGACGTGGATAAAGACGGCATCTGGAACGCTCTGAAGTGGTTGGGAGTGCTGGATAAGTGAAACGATAAAAATAGTAAAAAATAGGACTGGTAAAATAAAGGAACATGGAGTATAATATTTTATGTTCCTTTTGCAGATATGGTTCATCGGTAGAACGCTAGCTTCCCAAGCTGGAAAGGCGGGTTCG